>Ga0116227_10006801_pt1 | contig 22875 bp, 17 predicted proteins | sample S1TSphgellanicum_FD_89693 | JGI IMG/M metagenome (GOLD analysis project Ga0116227, IMG submission 89693) | Host-associated microbial communities from peat moss isolated from Minnesota, USA - S1T2_Fb - Sphagnum magellanicum MG | ecosystem: Host-associated > Plants > Peat moss > Unclassified...
AAAAAAAAAAAAAAAAAAAAAAAAAAAAAAAAAAAAAAAAAAAAAGAAAAAAAAAAAAAAAAAAAAAAAAAAAAAAAAAAAAAAAAAAAAAAAAAAAAAAAAAAAAAGAAAGAAAAGTCCGGGCACTGCCCGGAAACTGCCCGGACAGACGGACGGACAGACAGACATGTAACTTTAATATATAAGATAAATGATTGATGGTAATCGTAATCCACCAATCATGCATGGATTTTTTGGATTGATAAGGATTGGCATCCAACCAACTAATGGGTTGTGTGGAAGGATTAGTATAAGTAAAGAAAGCTTATTTTTATGGAAGGCATGTGGACTTTGTGTGGTATGGGAAAAGGGGGATTAGGAGGAGGATAAAAAAAGATTGTGGATCATTCCTTCGGATCTCAAAGATTATGATTCTAAATTGGATGTGACTAGGAAAATTCTCTTGGGGAAGAAGTGTGTGAGATATTGAAAAGATTAAATTGATGATTAAAAAGCTTTTTCCAATAGATTTCATCACAAGCTTCCCATCCCACAATTTGATAATGAAAATTGTGTGAAAATCATTCTTCCATGAATTTGAGTTTTTTACACACAAATGTCATGTGACAAGCATTTAAAACATGTATAAATAGGACAAAACCACACAAACCCATGAAATAACAAATTTTGTGCAAATTTTGGACAAACCAATGAAGTTAGTAAGTTTTTGATGTTGATGGTAGGTTAGTTTTTCTAATGTGTATGTGAAAAAATAATGAGATAACAAAGAATAACCTCTTTGTGACAAATAAATGATCCAAGATCATATGCATAATTTGTGTAGTAAAACAAGTGTCTTTTTTTTGTCTGAAAAACAAGTTCTTGTTAGAAAGTTGTGAGATATGAAAAGTGGAAATTGTAAGCATTTGAAAACCATGAAATAATAATAAGCATTGCATATCAAAGCATAGATTTTGAATGTCCACATTTTGTTCCTTTAGATTGTTGTGCAAATAAATGATTGTGTGTTAAATGGAATACACTCAAAAAGTAAAAAGAAAAGGTGATATATATGCTTTTCTTGAAGGATGCAAATTGGCAAAGGTTCCCACATTGAAATCTCCTATCCAAAAGTTAAATTGTGAAAAATAATTAATAATAGTCCCATAGTTTAAAGATAAATTGGAGGTTGAGGTGTTGGTTTTTATTGTGTGTAAAATGTAACATATATGTATGTGATTCCAATAGGTAGATTTACTTTTTTTGGATATATAAAAGGATGCCGAATAATAAAAGAGGATTTGGATGTAAGTTAAGAATTTAATTATAGGTGTTTGGGCTTCATTTTGTACATTATGTTTTGAAAACAATGTTGATTGCTCAAAAGACATGGGTGACAAATGTTTCCAAGTGAAGAGGCTAAATGATCATGTAAAGATGGCATTTCTTAGTTGAGAACATGAAATCTTGTGAAAGAAATTTATTATGTGGTAGTCCTAGTATAAGATGTGAATGTGGGTCAGATAAACTCCTTTTGAAAAGTTTTCAAATTTTACTAATAATTGTGCAACTTTCATTTGCCTTTGTGGAGAAAAACAATAGGAGCTTGAAATTGGATTGAAAGACAGATGAATATAAAAGTTCTCAACCATTTTTGTGAAGTTTGCAACATTTTAAAGCTTGTAAATTAAGATGTCTTACATTTGTTAACTTGAAGCAAGTACTTTTCCTTGTTTATCATATGGTGTGCTATGTTTTCAAGGATGTATTAAGGGCTTTATGTCAAAGGTGCTTGACAATTCCAAATGAAGGTCAATGGCTTGCTATAATCATCCAATTATATTTAAATTTTATTGATTCGACGACTATAGTATGATTGAAGAATTGTGGTTTCAACATCTTTGTCCTCTTTGCAATATCTACATTGTGAATAACTTCTTTTAGCAAGAAATTTGTGACTTGCTTTTCTTAATAAAGGTTTTGCCGTGTTCAACTGCTTCCAATAACAATTTGTGAAGAAGAGGATGCCATTGAATTTGCATAGGTGTAAGCTTTATGTTCCTTTTAATTTTCTTACAAACATTAGTTGATAAAACAAAGCCCATATACGGATGTTTATAATGGTCTACACAAATGCCACATAAATTGTAACAACGATTTCATGTGATGAAGAAAATGACATTGATTTTGTGTCTCAATTTAAAGTTGAGTTTGGATCAGAAAAAGCATCAAATGTTGACCTAAATGCAACTTGGGAGATTTTGTCTTTAAAGCTACTAACCAACCAAAGTGCATGTTCTCATAGTTATCAATCATTAACCTATTGGACTTATTTTGTGGTGAATAATGATACAACAGTGAACATTTGTAACCCACAAATGATGCAATGTTTCATTTGTCACCCTATTCACTTGGAACACATTGATACTTGGGGAAAACATAAAAGGCTTCTAAGCTACAATAAGAACCATGGTGCAAGTGCTTTGAAAAACCATGATTGTCATGAACATCTAGACCTATACAAAAAATGGGAATTGTTTTATTGTAGATCATTATAAAAACCCAAAGTGAAAAACAAGCTTTAAAAAAAAGAAAATTGACCCCCCTTTTCAAATCATAAATTTTTTTGGCAACCAACAACCTTACAATAAATGAAATCCCTTGCAACAAACATTTCTGGAAGACTTGGTTCTATATGTTACAAAGGTTTATCAATTTTTATCTTCTATTGAAAATATGTGGTTACGACATTTGGTTTAATGACAATGTGGGCATGTATAGTTCCCATCCCATCACTAAATGGTGACTGAAATGCTCCCAAATATGGTGGGAAAAATGTGTCATCCTAATCCTTGCATCTTGTATTTCTTATACATGTTCATTTAACCTTTGGACATCTGGTGTGCATTGTGGGCTATGATACCTTTGTTATGGTTGTGACTTTCATTAACACTTTATGAAAGCCCACCACTAGTAAAAAAATGTGATTACAATTTGTGACTAAAGAGCAGTTGCAATCAACTTTGTACTTAAAAAATCCATTAGTTGCATAAATGAAGTCGCATTGAACCTTTAGTCACAAATGATAATTTAAAGTGATATCAACACATTTCCCATCAATAAATTATATAGTCAACATATACACTTCCATCCTTTGACCAGTGTATAATATTTGCAACTAATAAATAACCCTACCACTAATTGTCATTTATCAACATAACAATTTTTTGGACAATTTTTTTTAATTATTGAAATATTAATCTAGGTCATCCATTATGGATGGCCATAGATTGCCATATGATTTAATTACTTACATAGGTGGGTAAATAAGTTTGTGCATAAAAAAATATTTACCTACCTAAGATACATACGTACCTAAACTATTTATTTACTTATCCACTTAACTACCTAAGTAGGAAGGTGGAAAAGTAAGTGAATTAAAAAGTACCCATGTAAATACTTTTATTTTATTTTATGTTTTGCTTTTCTGGTTAAGTTTTTTTTAACTCATCCCAAATGACACATGATTTTTAATGTGAAATCCAAAGAAAAGACACCTTTTTTATATACTTTGTAAGATGACATTACAAGACAAAAACATATGGGTTTAACTTTTTAATTACACCTTAATTGCAAATTCAGTTGCAATTAAAAATGATTCTCCCACAAGTTTTGTGTTTATTTTTAATTTTGTAAATCATACAACAAAATAGGTAAGAAATAAATAATTAATTCATTAACTAATTAATAAGGTAATAATTAATTACCTACCCACCCACCCACCTACAAAACTGCTCTACATATTATTGTTTAATTATTTTAATAATTTTAGAAGTAACATGGATCATTAATCTTTCATGGTTTCCAATAACTAATCAATTGGTTCATAGTAATAATTCAAAACTAATAATAAATTATTTCAAGAAAAAATATTTAATATCTAATTGATTAATCAAGTCACAAATCATTTAAGTTTTTAATATATATAAATATTTGGCAATTACTTATGAAATAATGATTTTCCATTTATTCAATTACTAAAATAAAAATACTATTTTTACCTCTGAAAATAAACCTTTTAAATTACTAATGATAGACTAATTTTATAGAAAATAATTAGGTGTTAATTGATTATCTAAAAAATAATTAATAATTAACTGGTAATTCTTAAATCTTAATTATAAATTATTTAAAATTCTAATTTATTAACTTAATTAGTAGATATTAATTCATTTCAAATAGACTATTAATATTAAATGATTAATATTATTAGTTAATGACCAAATTTTTTGATTAATAAATATTAACTATCACATAGTTTAATAAATATTAGTAAAATAATAAAAAATTATTATTTTATATTGATGAAATATCAACTAATTTAATATTTAATATTTAAAAATATTACTAGTATTATTTATTTATTAAGTAAAAATCAAATCAGTTTTAATTAATCCTTAATAGTAAGTAGAAAATTTAATTTGTTAAGAATTTATTATTTATTCTTCATTTTTTGAATATTTACTAATTACTAATCATTAGTTATTAACCATACATCTTGATTAATTAACTACAATTCAAATTATTGAGATATTTCAGATTTAATCATGTATTTGGAATTAGTTAAATAATCAATAATCAAATAATTATTATCTGAAATTTCTATTTAGAATAATTAGTTATTTAATGGTAATTAATTATTAAATAAATTTTAATATATTACTGACAAATCATTGATTGATAAATACTGAATATAAATTATTTATTTATAAATTGATTGATTTGTTGATAGAAATTAAGTAATTTTTTAATAACTAACTATTATTCCATATTTTTGAATTAATCAATTTTTTAAAAAAAGTAATAAGTAATAATTGATTACTTAATTAATTGGTATTAGTTAAAATATAAGTAAATGATTAAAATGAAATTATTTTGTTCATAATTTATACTAATTAATGAATTTTTAAATAGTAATAATTTTTCAATAATTGATGTTTATTTGATACAACAATTATATTATATTCATATGACCTTGGTACTATAATTTAATCATACCTTAATAAATATGGTATTCAATCTAATATGCCTATAATATGGTCAAAGATATGTTTAATATATTTTGAATACAAATTAAATATCTTAGCATACCATGAATACAAGTCAAATATGCTTAATATACCCTAAATATAATTTATATGCATTTTAGTATGTTAAATAAACTTAATAAATGTTTAATATACATTGAATAAAATCTATATAACATATTTTTAATGTAGTCCACAAAACCCTAATGTACATTAAATGTATAAACACACCATAATAAGTAACCAAATTGTAATTAATTTTGTAACTAAATGAACATAAGAGCCTATTGTTGGATGAAAAATCCAAAAAACTAATCAATATGAAAGGATGTGTAATTTAATAGTCGCACCATAGTCACAAAAATAGTCATAAATTTTAAAAGACAGTGATTAGTTGTAAAAATGACAAAATAGAATTGCAAATGATAAGTAGTTGGATGTAGTCGCATGTAGTTGCAAATTGAATGATTGCATATTACAAAATTTCTTTTAGTGCACCCATGTGACAATTAATTTTTTTGAGGTACATAACATTATAAATGTAGCCATGACAAACAAGTAAAAACTTTGTTGGATTCTTTTGGTTTACTTAACAAAGTAATTGCATATGCCAAAGATGAAGGTTCTAATTTGAACATTTTGGCTTCTACATTGATTTTCAAGATTTCTTGTTTTGCCTTGTAGCTAGCATGTCTAGTTGTAAGTTCATGTTTTGAGCACACCATATCAAAGGTGGCCTAACATGCTATTAATTATATTAAAATTTATGTTGGATTCTCATAAGTTAGCTTGAAAGAAGCTCAATCATCGTTGCAAAAGACCATTACTTGGACAAAAAAATCTAGGAAGGGAAGGAAGGAATGGAAATAATCTTGTAGTATAGTAGGGTTGCTTGCTAAGATGTTGATAACTCCAATGAAAGCACATTTTGTTTGTCAAGTCATCTTATTCCAAGAAACATTAGAATATTGAAATTTTATGTTCATTTGTTATGGATGACAACAAGTTATTCATTTATTTTCTAGAGTGCCGATATTTTAGACTTGGGCTATTGCTCAAGCCATTACATATATGCTACTCCCTATTTTGAAACTTTGTGTTATGCACCAAAGTGTAGGCTATTGGTTGTTGTCAAATGCATTACTATGAAAGTTGATGTGGTTAAGGTTCAAGCTTTAAATCAACCATTGATTTGTGGCAATTTTAATTTAAAATTATAGGAATTCAAGTCGAAGGTAAGAACACAAATCATCAATATTTTGATTCCATTCTTGACATTTGTTTTAGTTTATAATCAAGCCAACTTAAACCCATAACATGTTGGCTATTACAAATACATGAAAGTTATACATGATTTTGTGGAGAATGCATATGCCATTCAAATTGTGATAGATTATGATGTTAATGTTTTGTGTACTCTTTTATTAAAAGTGTTTTTTCATTTGAACCATGGTCAGGCAACAATACATCAACTAGTTCCTGTTGAAGATGATGAAATGTTTTTTGGGCAAACTGTATCAAGTGATGATGGAATTATGTCCACCTTGAAAAATGAGGTTGCAAATATATGAACAATTGTTAATGCAATGAATAGAGATTGAAAATTATTTAGTTTGGTGGGCAAATATGTTGTGCAATTTCCCCATTTCCTTTTCCTTATTCATTTTAGAATGGATATTTTGTATTGTAGGTGTCATCACTAATTTGAGACAATCTAGGCTTGGGATTGAGAATTTGAATAAGCTCATCCTCATCATAAAAAATTGGCCAAGTGACATATTTTTTGGGGTGCAATGGACCTTTGAAGCCTAAAGCCAGTGCTGAATTTTGAGAAAGGGATTGTGCTATGATTGAAGAACACAACAAATTAATTAAGGAACATGGCCCTTTTGAAGAAGATCCAAGCTTTAATTTTATTTGATTTCAAGTTCAAGTTTTTTCTTCATCTTCAGTTTGTTTTTTTTTGTTAACATTTCTTTCATGCAGAAGTATTTTGATTGTGTTATTTTTTTAGTGCATGCATTTGTAGTATTGGAGTTCAAGATTGAAAGCCAACTTTGTATTGCAATGTAAGATATTTCTTTATCTCATATGTGCGACAATTTCATATGAGGAAATGGGCTGATCCTATGAATGGCCTTATGTTCTTCAATGTGGGTTCAATTAGGATTATGAATTGCAAGGTCCTTTGTCAATTTGATTAGTCTTGTTTTGGAATCATATGTATTTTGTTTGAAATCTTTTGTAAATTATGTGATTCATATGTTGCAACCGTTGTCCTTCGAATTTTTTTTGTCATGTGCAAGGCTTTTTAAGAGGTCAATGTTGTTTTGTTTTGCAAGTCATATATTGTTGGAATCACATGTTGCTTTGAATTTTTTTGTTTTGAAAGTTTGTCAAGTCCATTTTGTTATCATTTTTCATGTGCATTTGAGAATTGTTGTCATTGGTAATTTGTAATGTTGGAAGCATATGGTTGGTCAACAAAACCAATTATTTGTTTGATGATTTATTCCATATCAAATGTTTGAAAGCTCAATTCTAAAGAAACATATTATTGCATATGTGAGCAAGCATTAAAACGCATAATCGTTGCAAAGTTAGATGTAGTCTCCTTGGTTTAAAAAATAAAACAAACTTGAAAACAATAAATCTTGCCTTGTAATTGCAATGATCAAATTGTTTTGCAAGTACTTGCCTTTTGTAATTACAATAATTAATTTTGTTTTGTTTTGTTTTGACAATCTAATCCCTAAAACTTAACCGCTACCTGGACCAGCCCCTTGTCAAAAAAAAACTTAAAACCCTAATACCCAAAAACTTAAACCCTAATGCCCAAAAAGCCTTATAAATAAATAAATAAATAAACCGACCAACACTGGTTGTCACCTCACAAACTACAATAATTGGCTTTGTACACCCCACATGGCATCATCACCCACGTTGGGGCAGTTGCGTACCAGATTCCAGACCCCGGATCCTTCCATAGAACCACCACCACCACCACCACCACCTTCCCTTTCAAAGGGGTGCCCTCCTCCCCAAGGAAAGCAAAATAGAGGTATGAAATACATCATAACACAAGGGCAATGTCATGATTGGTGTTTTTGTTGGCCTTGTGTAGTACCAAGGCAAGGATATTGTGTTTAGTTAGATTTCATTATAGAGTATAGTATCTTAAGGGATTTGGGCCCCTATGTACGTAATAGGTCTATTTTTATAGGAGGATTTTAGAAAGATGATATTTTGGCTTGTGTTGAAACTTGAAATTAGTTATAAAGTTATAATATCTTGAAGGATTTTGATTTTGTTTTAGAGGATTTTTTGAAGGTTACATTTTTGCATGGTGAAATATTTGAGTTTTCATAATTCTTCTTTTGCCTTACACGATACTTTTTTTTTAATGTAAATGGCAAGGCCACAGTGTGACACAACACCCCCTTGTTTTTTTTTGGGTGAATTTTCACATCCAGGCAATAAAGAGAAAGCCAATGTGACAAATACAAAAAAGGCCTTTTTCTTTTGTGGAAAAAAAAAGTCCCAAAGTCACCACATTATTGTGAGGATTTTTTTTCTTTGAAATTATCATATGTAGTAGACATGCCCAAATTTGTCCTCCCCTTACCTACTTTCCAGATCTTTTTAAGTCCAAAGTGCACTTCGAGTTTTAATAAAGTCCAAAGTTATTAGGTATTTTAAATAAGTGTATTTTAAAATCACCTATTTCTGTTCATAAGGTCCAAGGTAATCTCTAATTATGTTCAAAGTTTTGTAATGTAAGGTAAAATCTCTTTAGTGGCAACATTCCCAAAATAAGGGCCCTAGGATGATGATGAGGTGGTAGCCGAATCCGGCCCCTAGTTTAGGAATGTCACCACCCTTAAAGCTTACTCATCATAAAGCACAAGGCAAACTATACAAGTGAAACTTAAAACATCCATGGACAACCGGACAACATAGGAGGAGGACGGATCTTACACCTACTTAGAAATAGATGCTAGTTCATCTAGGGCACCTCTCGGATGAGGGCATTAATCCAAAATAAGGACCTATGTGAGGTGATTTTGCCAAGCCTTAGGTGAATGAGCACCCATGTTTGGTTAGTAACTCAGTAAAAATTCCCAAAATCCGTTAAAATTTTTCCAAGTGAATGAATGCCTAGTCTTTGCCCTAAGGGTCGTAGGGCCAAGTAAAAAATAGTAAATACTTTTTCCTTTGTTTTGAATTATTTTTTTTGGGTAAATTCCAAAACCAGAAGTCAGCTCCCAAAAACGAGTGGAAGTAACCTACCTAGGTACCTACTTACCTAGGTACCTAGTTGGACATTTCCAGAATGTTCCAAACAGGCGCGTTCCACTCCGTATTTTACCCCCCGCCCCCCGCCTCAACTGCTTCCACTTCATTTCCGTTCGAACTGCTGTCGCTGCTGCTTACGCTCTTCTGTCTTCCTTCCCTCGCTCGCCATCTCTCTCTCTCTCGCTCTCGCCTTCGCTTCTCAATCTCCGACTGCTGCTGCTTTCGAACTCCCAAAGCATTGGTAAATACGTTCTGAAGCTCTGCATTTTTGTGGTTATTGCTCTCGACTCTTGTGTGTCTGTGTGTATATTTTGTTTCTTTTGGTTTTTTTAGTTTTTTCAGTTTTTTTTTTAAGCTCTGGCTTTTGAGCTTCATTGTCCATGATCAGTCTCAGGTTTTTTGCGCTTCTGTGATATCTGCGTGATATTTCTGTGCTTGAGATTTATTTATTTTTCACATTTTGCGCTCTGCATTTAGTTCATCGATTGAGCCCAGATTGGAAGCATAGCCAGGAACTTGGGCTTTTTTAGTAGCAGAAATTGCAGTGGATTCTTCTTCAAGAGTATCATTGTGTAGCTCGATCTAAGCTGCCATTTCTTTCTGCATTGAGCGCAGCAGTGAAGTGCCCCTGCATCGGTGCTCTGTGAGACGGAGGTGCATTGCCTTTTGAACTGAATGGAACAGGTTTGACTTCCTGACACTGTCCATCTGTTTTTTTGTCTCTCTTCTACTTGGTTTTTGTGCAGTGTGTTTTGTATGTGGCATTCAATCAGGGTACTTGTTCCACCCCCATCTTTGAAATGTGTTGTGTAATCAGGATTCACTGTCTTGTTCCCCTTGTCATATCATTCTTAATTTCAAATCCTATAGAGGTGAAGAAGTTCATTTAGCAAGTTGATGATACCACACATGATGCTTAAGAAGAGCATGAGGAACCTCTCGTTTCTTTGTCAAGTTTGCAACCCTAGTCTGACTCAAGTATGCTAGATCTGAAGGAATCTATTTGTATGTCTTGCTTTTGGTCTTTCTGGGAGGAAAGCATCTGCCAATTGAATGTGACCAAAAGAGTTCAGAGAGGAGAGTATTAGGTTCCAACAGCAGTCATGCCCTCTTTTGGATCCTGCTTTGCTTTCACTAAGTTGCCAAGCGCGTATGTGTTTGTCAATGTATCAGGAAGGAACAAAGGTTGAACTCTACATCTATGACCTGAGCCAAGGGTTGGCACGGCAGCTTTCAGTTCAATTTTTGGGAAAGGCATTAGATGGAATTTGGTAAGTCCTTGTAGAGAGCAGCACTTATGCTCACAGTGTGCCACTTTTCTATATGTTAACATTTTTGTAAAATGTTATAGTGGATCATATTGTGTAGATTTTATCTTCAATGATTCATCATGCATAGCAGGAGAAATTGGAAACTCAGTTGGTTTGTGATGTCTGTGTAACATGCATGGTGTCCAACGACTTCTTATTCTTTTTGTGCTTTGTTTCTGATCAGGCACACTGCTGTAGGAGTTTATGGAAAGGAGTACTATTTTGGGGGAGGCCTTCAGAATAACCCAATTGGACAGAGTTCTTATGGCAATCCAGTGCAAGTAATGCTTCTCGGTCATACTCAGATCCCACAAGACATTTTTGAGGAATATCTTCAGGAGATACAGCCTCGATACACTCAGGAGACCTACAGTCTTATGCGCCACAACTGCAACAACTTTTCAGAGGAGGTTTCACAGTTCCTTTTAGGGACTGGCATACCAGAGTACATTCTTCGACTGCCTGAGGAAGTCTTGAGCAGTCCTATGGGGGTTATGCTGAGTGAGTGCCTCTCTTTGCATTTCCTGTATTACAAATTTCTTGCAGCTTTATCACTCTAAATTCATCATGAGTTGCAGTTTCTAGCTGTCATTCATTCATGTGCAGCAAAGACATAATAGGAGGACACTTGTGCTCAGTTGTGAATTTGCTAAGATAAATGGCTGTCCAGATTATGTGTTTGTTTTTCTACCTCCTTTCTTTATGAGGGCATTTCTTCCAACAAGCATTTTTCTCACTCCCAGCTTTTTGGTTGACATCCACTGGGAATGGATGCTGTCACATATTCTGAATGTGCTGAGATTTCTCAATTCTCTGTATGTGCTGAACACTGTGCAATCTGCCTTTCTCAACTTGTTCAGAAGTTCCTGGAATATGGTAGTCAACAACCAGGAGGAGGTTCATTGGGTGACCTTCTCTAATTTTCAGGTAAAGCAGAAGGGATTCAGCAATAGGACAGTGTCAACCAGTCTGCCCATATTGATAATGTTTTTTTCCTGCTTTGCAGTGCCGATGATTGAAAATCTGGATGCCACATTGCGACAGGGACAAGTCCCAATGCCTCAGCAAATCACATCACCTCAACCCATGCCTAACTTCTCCAACATTGAGTTGCCATCCTCAGTCAACTTGCCATCTGTTACTTCCAAAGAAGCCAGTGCAGTGCAACTCACCTCTGCTGGCTCAATTCACTCAGTGAATGCTTCTGGAACCCCCCAAGTTGTTCCTCCAGTATCGATCTCATCAGCTCCAACAACCCTCAGTAAGTTTTTAACTTCTCTCTCAACCTTTCATCTCAATCCTCATTTCTGTGTGCTCTTTGGGTATCTGGGACTGCAACGAGTCAACAATTCCCTCTTCTCCAGCATGGATGAATGGTGAAAGAAACATGTTGAAAGGAATCACTGTGGTACAAGGTAACCTTGCAGTCAAAGTTGAAACTGTTCTGATAACTTTTATGTAGGCTAGAACCTTGTCTGGATTTCTTCCTGAGGGGGTGCATCATCAAGTCAACAGCTGCACACACAGAGAAGCTGTCTTGATATGCAAAGAAAATTCCATAATACCAACTGATTTACAACATTCTTCCATCGTAACACGCATGATTTTCCCAGCATGAGAGGAGTTGTTCCTGAAGTTTTTTCAATGTGAGAAAGAAGGCATGTCTTACTTGAAGCGGCTAAAGGTTTCTACTGTTAAGCGATGTCAGTTTCTTCTCATGTGACAAATGAGTTAATGCTCCAAATCGGTGTTTTCCAGCTTTGGCAGTCGGCAATTCAAATCCAGAGGAAAAGCAGCAAACAGGTGCAACTAGCCCAAGCTTGCAACAGTCAGCAAAGGACTCTTTGGGAAACGCCCGTGCTCAAGTTCAAGAAGAGATAACCCGTGAATTTGCACAGATAATGGCTTCAGGGAGTTTGAAAGCCAGTGAAGCAGCAGCTCTTGCTGCTCGGCGTGTGTTACAGAGACATGGAATGGCTGCAAGCACAGTCCCTTCTTTCTAAGGTTCTAAAATCATTTTCCCCCTGGATGCAGGCTTGATATTTCTCAACTTCAGTTTATGCTTTAGAAACCAGAGTTGAGTGAGAACAAGTTATGCACAAATTCCTACTCATCTTTTTGTCTCTTTCTTTGTTTATTTAGAGACTAAACACAGTCTCAATCCAAGCGGTTTAGACAAAGCCTCTTGCATCTATGGACAAAAAAAGAACTTTCCAATTTGATTCATGCACCTAATTTGTGTGCATTTTTCTCGTGGAAAATCTCAAAAGACACATTCTTTCTCTGCAGCACCACACCTTTTGAATTGAAAAAAAACAATATTATTTTCTAATTAGGATGATAGGTAGGAAATTATGTATGCAATGAAAAGATTTTCAATCAACCCATTGTGGTTTTAAGGGAGGCATATGATTTGATACTTCATTTATTTTAATGATGTAGTTAATTTGTTACATTTTCCATTTGATTTCCTCCTTGTGCAATCTGTGGTGTATTTACAATTTTTTTCGTTTTGTTAAGGAAAATGAACTTTTCAGTACATTATAAATAATTTAAATCTGAATTGTAACAATTATTAAGATTTAAAATTTTTAAACTGGAAATATCAGGACATGGTCCTTGTCTACTTTACACTTTTATTTTGATTGTTGTGATTATGTTAAGTTGGATATTGTTGTGTGCTGCTGAATTTTTTTTCTTTTTTTTTGTGGATGTAACAAAGAAAAGGCCAACAACTCATACACAAAATCTTTTGGAGGAAATAATAGCTTAAAACAAATTGAATTTAGTTTTCAACTTTCAATTTGATTTTGAACTTAAATTAATACACAAGGGGAGGTCAAAACACATCTTGTGGTCACCAAATAGAACATATTTCAACCATTTTTTCATGTAATTTGCATAATTTTCAACAAAATTTTTAATTTACCACCAAATTCAATAGGTTGGGAAACAAAACCCATCTAGTGGCCACCAAATAAGATGAATTTCAACCAAATTTTTGTGTAAGTACATAAATTTTTAACAAGAACTTGAATTTGACACCAAACTCAACAAGCCAAGAAATAAAACCCTATCTGGTGGCCACCAAATAGGACATATTTCCACCACGTCCTCATGAAACTTCATTAATTTTTTGAAAGAAAATAAATTTGACATCAAATTCAACATGGTGCAAATGTTGAAATTGATTTGGTAGCCACCACCATGTCAACACGCACTTTCATAATTTTCACTAAAAACTTGAAATTTCATTCAAATTCAATATGATTGTCCAATGGTTTTTGACTTATTGAAATTTCAAGCATATTTTAATTAGTTTTCATAAAATCTGCACAAGAACATGTGAGTTCAAACATGTTTTATGTCAACTTGAACTTGTAAATTCAAATCAAACCGATGTGATACTCACCAAATTTCAAGTAATTATTCTATCCTCCTATTTTTAATTGCAACTAATATCTTCAAATTAAAATTCGTTGAATTTAGTATAAATTGAGCCAATTGGTTGAAATGAAGGTTGGACCTTGCTGGCAACAAATCATAAACTTAAGTACACGAGTGCAACTTTTTTTTTTGTATTTATCACAAATGCCATCAAATGTCAACAAAAATTTCATCCACCCATGACATTAAAAAGGAAATTTCCATACATCACCTCTATAATAAATTTTCATGCACATTTAAAATGACAATTTAAAACAAACAATGTCCATATTGACAAAGGTTGGCACATTGGAATGTTTATAAAAAGGATAAACATTAATATTTTCCTCAATGAACACCCATAAGCAAATTGAATATATTTTAAAACATTAAAATCCCATTTGAAAAAAAGAGTAAACTTATTATAGTGACCATAAAATAACACCAACATTTCTATTTAATGTTCATAAAAAATTCAATTTGTAACAATAATGCACAAGAGTTATTGTCAGCTACATCAAGATTAGCTTTTGCCTTGGATGCATGGGTCACACTAGTACTTATCATGGAATGAATTGTTATATCACTTCTAGTTGAAAAAGAAAATGTGACACAAGAGATTTTGACCCATTGTTTTGGGTTTACATGATTACTTTTCCACTTGCTCAACCAACAATTATGATACAATTCCTCATCATTCTTGATTCCTTTTCTCATAGGAACCCACCATTGAACATAAACCTTCCTATAACTTTCATTCTTCTAATCTTTTACAACATCACTTTTAGCCTTTCCCATCCACACATGATAGATTATAATGTCTACAGGCTGCACAAGAACAAAATTACCAACAAACAAGTCACAAAAAGGCATGTATGCAACAATGCTCAAAGAAGGGCTTATGCTTCTAAGGCCACAATATGGAAAGATGACAAGATCTTCGAGGTCAACATCTACAACAATAGGAATGGATGCAAGCTCATAATAAGTTTTCCAATTGTTAGAAGGTCAAAAGCCTTCCAATAGAACAAAACTTTACCATGGGATAGGTCTTGATAATAGCTCCAAAATGCTCTCCCAATATATCACATAAAAACCCATAACTCTAGAATATGAATTGTCCTTCGACATCCCAAGCTTCCAAAACTCAATATACTTCAAAATCCCACTACTAATGAAGTTTTCCTTCTTACATGCCTTCAATTCATCATTTCCCCTTATCAAGCGAAATGGAAAAGGATTCAAAACCCCCATTGGCAATTTTGGTTGTCCAATGCCATCCTCTTTCCACAATTGTATACCCATGCCATCTTCAGGGCTCCACAAAACATGAGTAGGAAACACTTTGTATTGCATCACTGGCCACTTTACCTTGTCAACAAAAAACTGAAACAAATGCATCTCAGTATGACTAACAAGGACGTCCATGCCATCAATCAAATATCCATTGACCTAAGATTTGAAATTAGGGACTTCTTGAATGAGTTGTGGAATGAATGGATGATCTTGGGAAAGCATGAATGCTTTCATTAAATCAGCCATGACATAATTATTTTGCTCTCTCAAAATCTTTGACAAATATCCAAAACTTCTGTCAATATCTTCATGTGTGTGCCCAACTACAAGAAACCCTAATTAAACTTCTTCGAAAACTTTGCGAGTAAGTAAAAAACTTTAACACAAAAAGGACTGTGCAAACTTAATAGCGTAGCGTCATAAACCTTCTATAGAAATAAACTTGAAGCAAACATATAATAAAAAATACTCAGATATAGAAAGTTAGAATACTCTAAACAAACAAAGGAAAACAACTACACACATGGAATTTTACATACAAAGGTATGGCAAGAAAAAGTGACTTTATTTTTAAAAATATTATTTTCTTATAGAGTCCACAAAGGGATTAAACCTTAGTACTTCAAAAAAAGAAGTCAAAACGATGGAAAAAGTAGTTAGCCTGATCCCCCAAAAATTTGGTCTTAGATATATACACAATCTAACCAAGTAGTATAATCGGTTTCGATAAAAAAAGGTTTTTGGTAAAAGAATTTCGATTTTGATAAACATTCGGTAAAAATTTGATTCCAGTAAATGTCTAGTAAAAATCTACCTTCAACAATCTAAGTAAATGTTATGAACTTTTCAAAAGCTTCAAAAAATTTACATAAGAAAAATATCCATGTCTTTTTTGAAAAGTCATCTGTGACAAAAGAAAGTACTTTGATCCTCCCAACGAAGTGTGTTTCAATGGTCCACACAAATCAGTGTGAAGAAGCTTGTTTTGTCTTGAGGCCATAGTCATGCTTTTCTTTGGCACAATTTCTTTGTGTTGTTTCCCAAGCATGTAGTCATAACAACTTTCAGTAACAATTGGTACATATAAGGCATTCCTTTAGAACTTCCTAGCTTGGAAAGTTTGTGTAACACTTGAAAACTAATGTGTTCCATTCTTTTGTGCCACAACTCCACATTTGATAATTGGTTAGTCAAGAAAAAGGGATAATGGTTTATGTTGAAGTTTGTGGAGAGTTGAAGCTTCAAGCTTGTACAATCCATTTTCAACATCTTGAACATTGAATGCCAAAACTTTGTGTGGAATGTTTGCTAACAAGATTCAACATTTGGCCTTTCCAAAAACTATAATGCATTCCATGTTTGCTATAACTCCTACTAAGAAAAGGTTTTTTTTTACTTTAGGCACATAGAGAACTTTGCTCACAAATATTATTTCATCTTGATAAGCAACAATAGCATTGCCCTTGGCATGCACCTTATGGGTGTGACCACTAGCAGACTTGATATTTGTTATATCTACTACCTTTCTAATGTTTGTGAACTTTCCCACATCACCCATGACATGGCATGTTGCTCTTGAGTCAAGATATCACTTGGTATCCTTTTCATGAAGATGTGACGCTAGCATGGTGACTTCAAATTCTTAGTGAAAAAAGTTCTCATCATTTTCATTATGCATCTCTTAATTCTCCTCCACTATTGACTTGTGAACGTGTCTCGTTCGAAAAGAAAGGACATTCCTTTCCCCATTGTCTAGGGCAATTACAACGATTGCAATTTCCAAGGCGTTGCAAAGTATTCTAACGATGACCATTTGGGTTTTGTGTTAGATGACCACCTTCGTGGTTTTGATGGGGAAAACCCCTCCTTGAATAAGAGCAGAACTTTCAATCAATCTAGGGTGATTACAGCGATTGAAAAAAAAAGCGCAAATGTCACCATATTTTGAGGGAAAAATAAAATAAAATTCCATATTTAAATAATGAGTTCCTAGAGGTTGCCAAAAGAAAGCAGAATCCTACAAAAATTTCTAGTTTGGTAGCTGACCTCTACCCAAATTTGGCTCATTCCTCTTGCGGAAGATGGCCAGTCCACCTACTTGACAAAATTGAAAACAACCCGATGTGGGGTGGGTCTTTGATTCTTGTAATAACTGCTGGTTCTGGGTATTTAAAAAAATAAAAAAATAAAAAATAAAATGGATTCCGGGTATTAGACAATATTCAGAATCAAAGAACCACTGGTTCTGGGTTTTTCAAAAATTTCAAAGAACTGTCAGGCTTCATGAAAGAACCAGCAAAGGCTTGGCAGCTTTCTAGGTGGTTATTTGACTTGTTCAAAAAACATTTGAGGATCACAATACTATATAGATATAATAATCAGGTATTTGAGTTTTTGATAACCATCACTATATACCAGAATCGAGTACTTGATTTTTTTTTATAACCACAGTTATCAACTCTGAGGGTTTGATGCAATTTTTAATATCCGCCCACTCTCAAAGGAAAAAACCTTAGGTTGAACTGCAAGTTATTGAATATTGAGTAAAGTATGCAAGGTTGAGAGCACTAGTAGGCACCCATTTGCCAACAATGTAGTTCCCTTGGTTCCAAAGTGAATCACATTCTCCATGGATGATGTCAGCTATGTTCTTACCTAATAGGTTGTCCAATGGGTTTGCAGTTTATTGCTATGCTTACACACAAGGCTACCCTTTTCCAAAAGCTTCATGAGGACTACTCAATTTAGATATGCCTGGAAGCGTTTACTATGCAAGGCCTTTGAGAGTACACCAGCTCCTGCAGAAGGCTGAAGCCTAGCGAATGTCAGATGCAAAAGCTCCGCACCTCATTAAGACCATATTAGCATATTCCCCTCCAGGTGTTGGTGATCAAAACTAGATTATGCATGTTTGCAAAATGGGCAACCTGCAACATGATGCAGTCTATACTAAACACCTGCCAATGAGTTCTCTTCGGCACTATGCTTGGGCCCCCTCTGCAATGACATTGGCAGAACATCAAAAATCATCATCAAGCACCCTCCTAGGTTTTACAAATTTCACAGGTTCTGCATTGTAGTGGAAGACCATGTTCTGCAAGTAACTTGGCCACCTGAAGCTCAAATTTGAAATGCATCTAAAATTAGCTCATTTGCAATAAAGTTCATGGCATGTGCACAACCAAACATTTGAGCAGACCAGTCCAGCAGGTAGCCACAGCTTGCTTTTCTCTTCTTTTGTAATTTGAGAGTCTGGTGCTTTCAAAATCCATATGCAAATCATGTTCTTCTTTTCCAAATCCCTGCCTGCAGAAACCACTATGCATTCCATTTCCAAGGGTTTAAGGTTGCATAAGTCCCTTGATTTCCTGATCAAAATCCAGTGCAAAGTGTAGTCTTCTTTTCCAAATCCTTGCCTGCAGAAACCACTATGTATTCCATTTCCAAGGGTTTAGGGTTGCGAAAGTCCCTTTATTTTCTTGTCAAAATCCAGTGCAAAGAGTAGTCTTCTTTCCCAAATCCTTGCCTGCAGAAACCACTATGCATTCCATCGAACTTCTTTTGTAAAAAATCATCTCCAGGGTTTAGGGTTGCATAAGTTCCTTACTTTGCTGATCAAAATCTAGTGTAGAACTTAGTCTTCTTTCCCAAAACCTTGCCTGCAACATCTAGTGTCAATCCATTCCTAGCAGAATTTCAGTCTTGCTTAATCTTTCATGTTAGAATTCCAATCACATTTGTGGTGTTATTTCTGATGCACTTGCATAAGTTACTTGCTTTGCCAATCAAAATCCAGTTCTGAACTTAGTCTTCTTTCCCTGATCCTTGCCTGCAACATCAAGTGTTAATTCCATTTAATACAGCCCGGAATTTCAGTTTTGCATGTTAGAATTCCGTTACATTTGTGGTATCATTTATGATGCACTTGCACAAGATGCTTGCTTTGCTGATCAAAATCCAGTGCAAAACCTAGTCTAATTTCCCAAATCGTTGTCTGTAACATCTAGTGTAAATTCCATTTCCAGCCTAGAATTTCTCTGATGATTACTCTTCCTCATTCAAGCTTCCATTGAACTTCTCTTGTAATTGAACAGCTGTGGGGGTTTTAGGGTTTAAGGACCTTGTTTTGTTGATCAAAATCAAGTGCAAACTTTAGTCTTGCTTCCCAAATCCTGAAGTTCTTTTGAAGAACCCCCTCCTGTAGTTGTGATATCCTCAAATGGCTTTGTTGCAACACTGACCTCTACACTATCTTGCTCAATGTCCTTTGCCCTTCTAAGTTTCACTTTCAATCCCTGCACTTGAAGCTCCATTACTTCTGCTAACAACAATCTGCATTTGGCAGTTCTCTCACAGATTTGACTATCATACTCAAACTTTGCCTTGCCCGGGAAAACCCAACATACTTCTATGTCCTCCCTCATGAGCAATTCTTCATTGAGAACCTGAACATAATGGTCACAAAGTCAGTCATCAAGTCAGTTTGAAACAAAACATGGGCCGTTTTTGAATTAGAAAAACTTAAACCACAGCTTTGTTGGATGGGTTTTTGAAGTTCTGCAATGGAGATCATTGATCCAGATCTATAAGACTCACAAATAGCAGCTCATATTGGAAATTTATACTGAACCTGCAGCAACTAGATTCATATTCTGCTGCTGCATAATTTAATAGTCTACTGCATAGTTTGCATAATATAATCTGTTGCATAGAATTCAACAATTTATTTCATCTATCTTGATCTGCTGCATATCACAATTGATGAACAAAATGCTTGTTGAAAAAAGTATGAACAAATGGCACATGAGATGCAAGCAGGATGAATTCACACTCACAATCTCATCATGTTGAGAGATGATGGAATGCAATATACTTTATACCTGCTCCAGACATGGCTTATCGTCTGCTGATACTATAGAACTGCACCACATATCTTCCAACTCCTTAGTCATTCCAAGATTGTGCATGACTGAAATTGCTCTATGAGCAATCTTGGACATGAATGCCCAGATCTTCTCAATTACTGGGTTTTGCACTCCTAGATCAAATCCCAATAGCCCCAACAAGTCTTGTTGACCTTTATCCACTTCTTCAACGTTGTCTTGCATTTTTGGAAACCACAGAAATCCATAGTCGATGACATCTTGAACTGCTATGGCCAGCCTGACAGAGTGGCCTTGCTCATGACAGTAGTGGAGGATGGTGCGATCAGTTAAACCATGGTGTGGATGAGCCAAAGGATGAAGTCTCCCAAATGAGGATCTGCAAAACAATTTGAATTCCCTACGTGTGGGCACTCATTTTCCAATGAAAAGGGTTCTGATTCCTTTTCCAACTCAGTTATGATGTCTTGCAACTCCTTTGTGTGGACCCATGGGCACTGTGGACCAGAAGGCAAAGGATGCTGCTTCAACAACAAGTACAATGGTGACCAACCCCACTTGGACCTCTCTTCAGTAGCCTTAATGTGTTGCTCATATTTATGCAACTCTTGCAGAACATAGTCTTCCTTCTCCTTGTTGAGGGTTTCCAAAGCCCCTTCCTTTAGCTCCTTGTACTGCTTCTTCAGTCTCAAGTACTGTAGGTAATCTCGCAAGCATCTCATCTCTGTGAAGTGATTCATTGTGTTTTCTCCACCCCCTCCAGATGTCCAGGCATTCAAGGACTGTTTGACAATCTCTAAGATTTTGTTTGTCCTTTCAATCCCTCCATTTGCCTACATGGAAAAACAACAACCAGTAAGTAAATTGACACATACAAAAATATAACGAAATTCAACATTGCAAAGTAGGACAGATACTCACTGGAGGGTAGAGGTACCACTGCCCAAAAGCGGCAACAAGCGTGTTGCCTGATGTTCCTTCTATTTCCATCTTCATAAGTAGAGCTGTAGTTTCTTCAGGATCATCCAACACTTTCCTGCTCATAACCACATTTGTTTCTGACAGCAGAACATATAGTCCATTCATCATGACTTCAAGTGGCAGAGGAGCTAAATTCACAGGAACTTTCAACTGTGAAAGTTTTGGCCATCACTTTGGCCTTCTTTTCAATGTCTTCCCTACTCAGATGTTGTACATGCATCAGTGGCAGTGTAGTGCCTGTAGAAAACAGAAACAGATTTGCCTCACATTTGTTCTGCCTTGTGGGGCCTTTTACCTTGTCCGTTGCAGGCTTCTCCAAGGCCTTCTCAATTGGGCCAACAAGTTTCTGCCTAGAAATTGAAGGATTAAGCAGAAAAGGCAGATTGCCTGCACCTTGATTTGGAGTTGATGAAAAGTCTTCATTGCTACTGAGGTCATAAACCTCCTTCTCCTTAGGAGGTTTGGGCCTTTGAGGTGGCATACTAGTGGCCTCCCCATGTTTTATTGGTGCAACCCTTTTGGTGGGATACACTGGGTCCTGTTTGCTTGGTCACTTGAATCTGTTTGGTAGGGTCTTCCCATATTTCTCACCCAACCTTGTCAACTCATTAGCATCAGACTTTGTCCAAGTGGGGTACATCTTGAGTAGATCCTTCCCCTTGTATTCAGGGCACTGCGTCATCATTCTATGGTAGCTCAGGGTGTTTTTGTCTTTGAAACACTGCTTGCAGAACTTGCATTGAAATGATGGCCGAATGCCAACAGGTATGTCTGGGCGTTTGCAATCAAAGTGTGCTTCCAATGCAAGTGCCTTGTACTCCTCCTCAAGATACAAGGCGACACAAGTGTGTCTATTCTGCTGCATTGTAGATTTGTGGATTCTACTCTTGCCATGTGGACCTCCCAACACCTGCAATATAATAGGATCACAAGAAGAACATGTCAAAACTTGAGACAACAAGATAACTAGTAGCAAAACAGTTCAAGCGTGTGCAAAGTAGATTGAAGTGACATGTTTGGCATCCAAGTTGTAAGTCCAAACCTAATCACTGGCCAGTGTAATTGTAGACATAAAGAAATCACTAGAGTCAAAAACCACAAAGATGGATTCCATTTTCTCAGCAGAAACGAATTCAAGAATTTTCAAGAGAGTTGAGAGAATTGGTTTCAGCATTAAGACAAGACTATTACCATCATAGATAAGTACTGAAGAAAAGAAATATCTTTCATAAGAATAGAGAAATCTCCATTCTCACGATGAAGAAGAAACAGCAAGGTTAACACTTCCTCAGTAAGCCACAGAAAGAACCAAACTAGGGAAGACAGAAAACAAACAAACAACGAAAAACACACACCAGTATGAACAAAAGTGCCAGTCGGACACCTGTTCAGGGACCATCAACAGTAGTATGTATGATAGTGACTTAACTATCACAACTTCCCCACTGACTTCATCAGCTCCCTACAGTGGGTAAAGGCCGGTGACAAGCACCAACCTACGAACTGAGTTTCTGCTGCAATTCTGGAAGCAACGGGAAGACTCAGCCATACTACTGGCTAGCAACAGACCCCACAACAAAGACCAGACAAAGAAACAAAGAAAGATAGAAAGGGAAA
>Ga0116227_10006802_pt1 | contig 22870 bp, 20 predicted proteins | sample S1TSphgellanicum_FD_89693 | JGI IMG/M metagenome (GOLD analysis project Ga0116227, IMG submission 89693) | Host-associated microbial communities from peat moss isolated from Minnesota, USA - S1T2_Fb - Sphagnum magellanicum MG | ecosystem: Host-associated > Plants > Peat moss > Unclassified...
ACGGCGCTTACCGTGAGGCCGCGCTCGGTCCCACAATCTTCCTCGATGATGATGCAATCCTGCGCCACATCGACGAGACGGCGCGTCAGATAGCCGGAGTTCGCCGTCTTCAACGCCGTATCCGCCAGGCCCTTACGCGCGCCATGGGTCGAGTTGAAGTAATCGAGAACCGAGAGGCCCTCTTTAAAGTTCGCGATGATCGGCTGCTCGATGATCTCGCCCGAAGGCTTGGCCATCAAACCGCGCATACCTGCGAGCTGGGACATCTGCGCCGGCGACCCACGGGCGCCGGAATGGCTCATCATCCACACCGCATTGGTCGGCTTGCCAATTTCCTGCTTGGAGATCTCCTTCATCATCGCGGTCGCGACGAGGTCCTTACAACGCGACCAGGCATCGACGACCTTGTTATAGCGCTCGCCAGCCGTGATCAGACCATCCTGATACTGCTGCTCGAACTCGCGCACCTCGGCCTGGGTGGCGGAAACCAGCCCCGCCTTGGAGTCGGGGATGCGCAGATCATCCTTGCCGAAGGAAATACCGGCTTTCGCCGCATGACGGAATCCAAGGCCCATCATCCGGTCGCAGAAGATCACCGCCTCTTTCTGCCCGCAATGGCGGTAGACGAGGTCGATCACGTCCGAGACGTTCTTCTTGGTGAGCATCTTGTTGACGACCGAGAAGGGCACATTCGCGTTCAGCGGCAGCAACTGGCCGATCAGCATCCGGCCCGGCGTGGTGACCACCAGCTTCTTGGACTTCACGCCCGCATGGTCGATCGACTCGACCCGCGCACGAATCTTGTCGTGGAGCTTCAACGCGCCGGCGGCCATCGCGAATTCGATCTCGCCGACCGAGCCGAAAGCTTTCGCATCCTGCTCCTTGGTTGCGTTGTACTCGGCAGTTTCCAGCGAGAGGTAATACAGTCCAAGCACGATATCCTGGCTCGGCACGATGATCGGCTTGCCATTCGCGGGCGAGAGGATGTTGTTGGTCGACATCATCAGCACACGAGCTTCCAGCTGCGCCTCGATCGACAGCGGCACATGCACCGCCATCTGGTCGCCGTCGAAATCCGCATTGAAGGCGGTGCAGACCAGCGGATGCAGCTGGATTGCCTTGCCCTCGATCAACACAGGCTCGAACGCCTGAATGCCCAGACGATGCAAGGTCGGCGCACGGTTCAGCATCACCGGATGCTCGCGAATCACCTCTTCGAGAATATCCCAAACCTCGGGACGCTCCTTCTCGACCATGCGCTTCGCAGCCTTAATGGTCGTGGCCAGGCCGTATTTCTCCAGCTTGGCATAGATGAACGGCTTGAACAGCTCGAGCGCCATTTTCTTCGGCAGGCCGCACTGATGAAGCTTCAGCTCAGGGCCGACCACAATGACCGAACGGCCGGAGTAGTCGACGCGCTTGCCGAGCAGATTCTGCCGGAAACGGCCCTGCTTGCCCTTCAACATGTCGGAGAGCGACTTCAACGGACGCTTATTGGTGCCCGTGATCGCCCGGCCGCGGCGGCCGTTATCGAACAGCGCATCCACTGATTCCTGCAGCATGCGCTTCTCATTGCGCACGATAATATCGGGAGCGCGCAGCTCCATCAGGCGCTTCAGACGGTTATTCCGGTTGATCACGCGGCGGTACAGATCGTTCAGATCGGAAGTCGCGAATCGTCCGCCATCCAGCGGCACCAGCGGGCGCAGCTCGGGCGGAATCACCGGCACCACGTCCAGCACCATCCATTCGGGATGCGTGCCGGAATCCAGGAAATTCTCGACAAGCTTCAGGCGCTTGACCAGCTTCTTGCGCTTGGTCTCGCTGTTGGTTTCCTTCAGCTCGGCGCGCATCCGCGCTTTGTCCTCGGCCAGATCGATGCCCAGCAGAATATGCTTGATCGCCTCGGCACCGATACCGGCGCGGAACCCGTCATCGCCAAACTCGTCCTGCTTGGCATACATCTCGTCTTCCGAGATGAGCTGATGCAGTTTGAGGTCCGTCGTACCTGGCTCCAGCACGATATAGCTCTCGAAGTAGAGAACCTTCTCGACATCTTTCAGCGTCATATCCAGCATCGTTGCGATGCGGCTCGGCAGGGATTTCAAGAACCAGATATGCGCAACCGGCGAGGCCAGCTCGATATGGCCCATGCGCTCACGCCGCACCTTGGCGAGCGTGACCTCGACGCCGCATTTCTCGCAGATGATTCCGCGGAATTTCATCCGCTTGTACTTGCCGCAGAGGCACTCATAATCCTTGATCGGCCCAAAAATCCGCGCACAGAACAAGCCATCGCGCTCGGGCTTGAACGTCCGATAGTTGATCGTCTCGGGCTTCTTGATCTCACCATAGGACCAGCTGCGGATCTGCTCCGGCGAGGCGATCTGGATTTTGATCTGATCGAAAGTCGCCGCCTGGCCGGTCTGGCCCAGAATCTTCATTAAATCATTCATCGTTCATCACCCTTTACCTGCCGGACGCAGGGCATACGCCCCGCACACGGCAAAAAAATTAGGAAGCAGACTGTTCCAGATCGACGTTCAGACCCAGCGACTTCAACTCTTTCAGCAGCACGTTGAAGCTCTCCGGAATGCCGGCTTCGAAATTATCCTGCTCGCGCACGATCGCTTCATAGACCTTGGTGCGGCCGGAAACGTCGTCGGATTTCACCGTCAACATTTCTTGCAAGGTATAGGCCGCGCCATAAGCCTCAAGTGCCCAGACCTCCATCTCACCAAAACGCTGGCCGCCGAACTGCGCCTTGCCGCCCAGCGGCTGCTGGGTCACGAGGCTGTACGGCCCGATCGAACGTGCGTGGATCTTGTCGTCCACAAGGTGATGCAGCTTGAGCATATACATATACCCAACCGTCACCTTCCGCTCGAACGGCTCGCCCGTCCGGCCATCCACCAGGACCGACTGCCCGGAAATATCGAGCCCGGCTTTCGCCAGCATCGCCTCGATGTCGGGGATACGCGCACCGTCGAACACCGGCGTTGCAATCGGCACGCCCTTCTTCAGATTGCCGCAAAGCTCGACCAGCGCCGCGTCATCCATGCTGGCGATCTGCTCGGCGAAAATTTTCTCGCCGTAGATATCCTTCAGCATGTCGAGCAGTTCCTGTTTGGCAGCACCCGTGCGGCGGTATTCCTCCACGGCCACGCCAACCTGCTTACCAAGATTCGCGCAGGCCCAGCCCAAATGCACTTCCAGAATCTGCCCCACATTCATCCGGCTCGGCACGCCGAGCGGATTGAGCACGAGATCGACCGGAGTGCCATCCGGCAGGAACGGCATGTCCTCCACGGGGACCACCCGCGAGACCACACCCTTATTGCCATGGCGTCCAGCCATCTTGTCGCCCGGTTGCAGCTTGCGCTTCACAGCCACAAAGACTTTGACCATCTTCATCACGCCGGGCAGCAGTTCGTCGCCGCGCTGCAGCTTCTCAACTTTGCTCTCAAAACGGTCCTGCAGGCGCTTCGCCGCGGCGTCGAACTCCCGCTTCAGTATCTCGATGCTAGCCATCACGGCGTCATCCTGCACCACCACATTGCGCCATGCGCCACGCGGATGCTCAGCCAGCACTTCGGATGTAATCTCCGTGCCCGCCTTGATGCCCTTGAAGCCGGAACCCGCAATCTGGCCCAGCAACGTCTCACGCAGCCGGTTCAGGAACGAACGCTCCTGAATCGCACGCTCGTCGTCCCGGTCCTTTGCAAGCCGTTCGATCTCGGCCCGCTCGATCGCGAGCGCGCGCTCGTCCTTGTCGACGCCACGACGGTTGAACACCCGAACATCCACAATCGTGCCGGCCACGCCAGGCGGCAGCTTCAGCGACGTGTCGCGGACATCAGAGGCTTTCTCGCCAAAGATCGCGCGCAGCAGCTTCTCTTCCGGCGTCATCGGGCTCTCGCCCTTCGGCGTCACCTTGCCGACCAGAATATCGCCCGGATTCACCTCGGCGCCGATATACACGATCCCAGCTTCGTCGAGGTTGCGAAGGGCTTCCTCGCCGACATTGGGAATATCGCGCGTGATCTCTTCCTGGCCGAGCTTAGTATCGCGCGCCATGACCTCGAACTCCTCGATATGGATCGAGGTGAACACGTCATCGCGGGCAATCCGCTCGGAGATCAGGATGGAGTCTTCGAAGTTATAACCGTTCCAGGGCATGAACGCGCAAAGCGCGTTGCGCCCCAGCGCCAATTCACCAAGCTCGGTCGAGGGACCGTCGGCAATGATGTCGCCTTCCGCCACGCGGTCACCCACGCGCACCAGCGGGCGCTGATTAATGCAAGTCGACTGGTTGGAGCGCATATATTTGCGCAGGCGGTAAATATCCACGCCCTTGGTTCCGCCATCCTCGCCCGTCGCCCGCACCACGATGCGCGCGCCGTCGATCTGGTCGATAATGCCCGCGCGTTTTGCGACGATGGTCGCACCGGAATCGCGCGCCACTGCGGCTTCCATGCCCGTGCCCACCAGCGGCGCGTCGGACTGGATCAGTGGCACCGCCTGGCGCTGCATGTTCGAGCCCATCAGCGCGCGGTTCGCGTCATCGTTTTCGAGGAAGGGGATCAGCGCCGCAGCAACCGAGACAAGCTGCTTCGGTGACACGTCGATGGCTGTCACATCTTCCGGTTTTACGAGCAAGAAGTCGCCATTCCGGCGCACGGACACCAGATCATCGGTGAACTTGCCGCCGCCGTCCTTCTTGGCATCGGCCTGTGCTACCGTCAGGCGCTCTTCCTCCATCGCAGAGAGATATTTCCACGACGGCTGCACCACACCATCCTTCACCAGCTGATACGGGGTCTCGATGAACCCATATTTATTCACCTTGGCATATGTGGCTAAGCTGTTGATCAGACCGATATTCGGCCCTTCCGGCGTCTCGATGGGGCAAATACGGCCATAATGCGTCGGATGCACGTCGCGCACCTCGAACCCGGCGCGCTCCCGTGTCAAACCGCCCGGCCCGAGTGCTGAGAGGCGGCGCTTATGCGTCACTTCCGAAAGCGGGTTGGTCTGGTCCATGAACTGCGAGAGCTGCGAGGAGCCAAAGAACTCCCGCACCGCCGCCGCCGCCGGCTTGGCATTGATCAGGTCATGCGGCATCACGCTGTCGATATCGACCGAACCCATCCGCTCGCGGATCGCCCGTTCCATGCGCAGCAAGCCCACGCGATACTGATTTTCCATCAGCTCGCCCACCGAACGCACGCGGCGATTGCCGAGATTGTCGATATCGTCGATCGCGCCGCGGCCATCCTTCAGCTCGCACATGATTTTGATGGTGCGCAGAATGTCTTCCTTGCGCAGCGTGCGCACGGAATCATCGGCTTCCAGGCCCAAGCGCATGTTCATCTTCACGCGGCCAACCGCCGAGAGGTCATAACGGTCCGCATCGAAGAACAAGCCACGGAACAACGATTCAGCCGTCTCGCTGGTCGGCGGCTCACCCGGACGCATCACGCGGTAAATATCGATCAGCGCATCCTCACGATTGCTGTTCTTATCGACCGCCAGCGTATTGCGGATCCACGGGCCATTGCCTTGGTCCACCGCCAGAGTCGGCAATTCGTCGATGCCCTTTTCCTCGAACAATGCCAGCTTCGCCTCGACCAGCTCTTCGCCCGCCTCGGCATAAATCTCACCGGTCTCCGGATCGTACATGTCTACAGCCACGAACCGGCCCAGCAGATCATTACGGGCCACAAGCACGCGCTTCGTCTTCTCTGCAATCTTGCGCACCACGCGCGCGGTCAGCTTCTCGTCTGTTTTGGCGACCACTTCGCCGGTATCGGCATCCACCAGATCCTCGATGAGCTTCTGGTTACGGAACGCCTCAGCTTCGAACGGCCGCGCCCACTGCCCCTTGGAGCAGGTGAACAGCACCTGACCATAGAACGCGCCCAGAATTTCCTCGGCATCCATGCCTTTGATCTCGCCGATCTCCAGCGTCTCACCTTTGGCGGTGCGAGCCTCGCGCAGAGCTTCGGTCGCCACGCTCGGCAGCGCGTAAAGCAGCGTCGTCACCGGCAGCTTGCGCTTACGGTCAATGCGTACATAGACGACGTCCTTGGCATCGAACTCGAAATCGAGCCAGGAGCCGCGATAGGGGATCACCCGCGCGGTGAAAAGATATTTCCCAGAGGAATGGGTCTTGCCGCGGTCATGGTCGAAGAACACGCCCGGGCTGCGATGCATCTGGGAGACGATCACGCGTTCGGTGCCGTTGACTACAAAGGTTCCGTTATCGGTCATGAGCGGCATGTCGCCCATGTAAACCGGCTGCTCTTTAATATCGCGAATGGATTTTGCGCCGGTATCCTCGTCCAAATCCCAGACGATAAGACGGAGAATCACCTTCAACGGCGCGGCATAGGTCATGCCGCGCTGGATGCACTCCTCAACGTCGTATTTCGGCTCTTCAAGCTCGTAATGCACGAACTCGAGGCGGCCACGGCCCGCAAAATCGTCGATCGGGAAGACCGATTTGAACACTTCCTGGATGCCTGAATGAGTCCGCGAATCCGGCTTCACATGCATCTGCAGGAAGGAATCGTAGCTCGCGCGCTGTACATCAATCAGGTTCGGCATGGGCGCCACTTCGGGGATACGCCCAAAGCTTTTACGAATGCGCTTCCGGCCGGTGAAAGACCCTTTACCCAGACCACCATTCATCGCGTTCATCGCATCACCCTTGCTTTAAAATTCTAGCTCAGTCTTACAAAAACAGGCGGCAGGCGATCACCCAACGGTAATCGCCTGCCCTTTAGGCGGGTTAGGCGCTGCAGCCAAAAAACTGCAACGGTTGCAGAAGATTACTTAACTTCGACAGTCGCGCCCTGCTCTTCCAGTGTCTTCTTGATCGCGGCAGCTTCGTCCTTGGTCGCGTTTTCCTTGACCGTCTTCGGAGCGCCCTCAACCAGGTCCTTCGCTTCCTTCAGGCCGAGACCCGTAATGGTGCGAATTTCCTTAATCACGTTGATCTTCTTGTCGCCAGCGCTGGCGAGAACCACAGTGAACTCAGTCTGTTCCTCGGCCGGCGCAGCAGCAGCGCCACCGCCGGCAGGAGCGGCAGCAACGGCAACCGGAGCAGCCGCGGAGACGCCCCACTTCTCTTCCAGCAACTTGGAGAGCTCGGCAGCTTCCAGAACGGTCAGTTTCGACAGCTCATCAACGAGCTTGGTAAGGTCGGTCATTGTAAATGTCTTTCGTATAAGTAGGCTTTGATAGGTTCCCCGCAAGGCCGCACCATGCGGCCCCACGATTTACGACAAGATTTGCGAAGTGCCTTCAGGCCGCCTCGCTCTTGTTGGCATCGGCATACGCCGCAAAAACCCGAGCAAGCTGTCCGGCTGGCGCCTGCAAAACGCCCGCGATCTTCGTTGCCGGCGCATTGAGCAGCCCCAGCAGCTTGGCACGCAGCGAATCAAGAGACGGCAGTTCGGCGAGCGCTTTAACACCAGCAACATCAAGCAGCTGGGTGCCAAGCGCACCACCGACCAGAACAAACTTATCATTGGTTTTGGCGAAGTCGACGGCAGCTTTCGCCACGGCAACCGGGTCCGTAGACCAGGAAATCGCTGTGGGCCCCTTCATCAGGGGGGCAAGACCGTCAAACCGGGTTCCATCAAGAGCAAGCAAAGCCAGACGATTCTTCGCAACCTTGAAGCTCGCTCCCGCCGCTCGCATCTTCCGGCGCAGCTCGGTCACGTCGGCCACCGTCATCCCCGCATTGCGGGTGACAACGACCATCGACGTCTCGGCAAACACCGTTGATAGCTCAGCGACGAATTCACGCTTCTCGATGCGATCCACATCCGTCTCCAACTTGCGGCAACGCACGATATTCAATGCGCCGCCAGGTTACCCAAGATTTCCCGGGACCATCCCGGAAAATCAATCGCCTGTCCTCAACATCGGAACCACCAAAACCCTTGGAAAGACCAAAGCTTCTGGCACCTCGTCTACCGCTTGCGGAGTTTTCGCCCCATCAAACCTTTCGGTACATGCGGTCTTGGACAGGTAACGGCGGGCTTTCACCCGCCTGCCCGTGACGGCTTGCGCCGTCACGTATTCTCTAAATCAGGCCGTAACGCTGGCGACATCCACGCGAATGCCTGGCCCCATGGTCGAGCTGAGCGCAACTTTCTGGAGGTATGTACCCTTGGCGCCCGTCGGCTTGGCCTTCTGCACCGCATCGACCAACGCCTTCGCGTTCTCGACCAGCTTCACGTCGTCAAAACTCGCCTTGCCGATGCCAGCATGGATGATACCAGCCTTCTCAGCGCGAAACTCAACCTGACCGGACTTGGCAGCGGTCACCGCGCCCTTCACATCCATGGTCACCGTACCAAGCTTCGGGTTCGGCATCAGGCCGCGCGGCCCGAGGATCTTACCCAAACGGCCAACCAACGCCATCAGGTCCGGCGTCGCAATGCAACGGTCGAACGCGATCTCACCAGCCTGCACCTTTTCGGCGAGGTCTTCCGCACCGACCACATCAGCGCCAGCAGCCAGAGCCTCGTCAGCCTTCGCACCACGGGCGAACACGCCCACGCGCAGCACCTTGCCAGTGCCGTTTGGCAGAGAGATCAGCCCGCGCACCATCTGGTCCGCATGGCGGGGATCGATGCCGAGATTCAAAGAAATTTCGATCGTCTCATCAAATTTAGCCTTGGCATTCGCCTTGGCGAGCTGCACCGCTTCGGTGAGCGCGTAATTCTTGTTGCGGTCAACGGCAGCATAGGCCGTCGTCAGGCGTTTGTTATGTGCCATCGGTTAGCCCTCCACCACGGTCACGCCCATGGAGCGCGCCGAACCAATCAACATCCGCACAGCGCCATCCACATCATTGGCGTTCATATGGATCATTTTCTTCTCGGCGATCTCGCGCAACTGCGCCATCGTCACCTTGCCAACCGCGGCACCTTTGCCCGGCGTGGTCGTACCCTTGGAAATGCCCGCAGCCTTCTTAAGGAAATACGTGTTCGGCGGGGTCTTGGTCACAAAGCTGAACGTCCGGTCACCGAACGCGGTGATCACCACGGGAACCGGCATGCCAGGCTCCAAGCCCTGCGTCAGCGCATTGAATTCTTTGCAGAACTGCATGATATTGAGGCCACGCTGGCCAAGCGCCGGACCCACTGGCGGGGACGGGTTCGCCTTGCCTGCAGGGATCTGCAGCTTAATATATCCAACAATCTTCTTTGCCATCTCTGGCTCCTTAATCCTTTGGCAAACGCCAATAGACCGCGGTTCAATCGGCCGGGCGAACCATCACCCAACCTCCCACGTTCCTTGAGGGGCGGAGCCTTACATGATTATCCGGCACCCTGTCTATATCTCCTGCGCAAATCGCCTATATTGCTGCCATGCAAAATAAAGCTGCCCTGCTGGTGATCGATGTCCAGAACGATTTTTGCCCCGGCGGGGCGCTCGCAGTCGCCAATGGCGATGCCGTGGTGCCCATCATCAATCAGATCGCCCAAAATTTCGAGACCGTCGTCATTACGCAGGACTGGCATCCGGCCGGCCACATCTCCTTCGCCGCCAGCCATCCGGGCCGCCAACCGTTCGAGACCATCGAACTGCCCTATGGCAACCAAGTCCTCTGGCCCACCCATTGCGTTATGGCGAGCGCGGGTGCTGCGCTGCATGCCGGCCTCGCTATCCCCCATGCCAGCCTGATCTTGCGCAAAGGCTCACATCAGAACGTCGATAGTTACTCTGCTTTCCTTGAAGCCGACCGAACGACGCGAACAGGGCTGGACGGCTATTTTACCTCACGAGGCATCACACAGGTCTATCTGTGCGGGCTGGCGCTGGATTACTGTGTCGCTTGGTCTGCCGAAGATGCGAGACATTTCGGCTTCTCCGCGACGATTATCGAAGATGCGTGCCGCGGTATCGACCTGAACGACTCTCTCGCCCAGGCATGGGAAAGGTTGCAAGCCGTCGGCGTCGCCCGCATCAGCAGCACCGCACTTTAACCTTCCGCTTCAGTCTGCCCTACGTTTTTATCGGCATCCTCCGCCGCAGGCGTGGCTTGATCCGAGGATTCCGCTTCCGGAGCGTCGGTATTCTTTCGCGCTTTGGCCTTCGCTTCCTTTTTCGCCTGCTTGGCCCGGTTACGTTCCGCCCGCTCAAGCCCGTAATTTACTTTAAATGCCACGGCGCTCTCCTCAAAAAATTTATGCCAGCGACCCTTCGGCCACTGGCATAATTCAAGCATTCAGCCGCCTCTCAGCGACTTAGTCGACGCTGATGGAGCTTACTTCCGGCCCTTTGGCGCCCTGCACGACATTCATGCGAACGGCCTGACCTTCCTGCAACGGCGGCAAACCAGCCTGCTCAAGCGCTGTGGCATGAACGAACACGTCCTTACCGCCGCTTTGCGGGCTAATGAACCCAAAGCCCTTTGTCGCATTGTACCATTTCACGATGCCGGTCATCTCAACCGCCGGCCCGCTCGCCTGCTGGCGCGGCGCACGCGGACCGCTCGGCCGCGGACGATCGAACCCACCGCCAAAACCGCCGCGCCCGCCCGGGGCTTCGCCCGACCCCTCGGTTACAGAGATTACCTGGTCGACCTGACGACCTTTCTGCCCCTGGCCAACGCGGACCTGAAGGATGGAACCAGGCGTTACCGCCTGGAAACCGGCATTCTGTAACGAGTTAGCATGCAGGAAAACATCACCGGAGCCATCGGCCATTTCCACGAAACCAAAACCCTTTTCAGGGTTATACCATTTCACCGTTGCCTTGGCCTCCGGCGCGGAGGACTGTGACCCGAAGCCGGAAAAAGACGGCGGGGGCGGCGGCGTATTGCCAAAGAAATTATCGTCGTCGAAACCGCGGCGACGGGGTTGCCGCTGGCGGTCGTTTTTCGGGGGTCGCACTATAAAAACAGTCCTCTGCAATCGTTCAAGCCGCCCGGCACCCGCCGGGTAGTTTCAGCATAGGGCACGCGCCCCTTCCCATCAATCCCGAATTTCCCAAGCCCCTGCGGCGCTCCGCCCAAAACAATCATGAAATTTCGAAAACGTTCTTCATCCCTCAACGCAAGCGGCAGAAGTGTGACACAAGCGCCAGCCTGCCAAGCCCGGCGTGCCGAGCCTGCGAGACCGGCGCGCGTGGCATGGCGGCAAAGCGCCAACCGCCTCCGATGCCGCGCGCCTGCCACCTGCGTCTGGGTGATTTTTCGTGATGTATTAAGGTCTAAGCAGCGAGATTCGGGTATTACAGCATCGATTTGGCAGCAATGGCGCGGCGCCGCCAAGCGTCAGAGGCGAGGCGACGCCTCGCCCAAGCCCATCCCGCCACGTTGCCCCGCCGCGCCGGGCGGGCTAGGAGCCGCCATGCCCTTTCCTATTAAAAATCCGGCGCTCGCCCGCGCCCTGGCCGCGCGCGGCTACGCCGAACCCACCCCCGTCCAGCTCGCCGTTCTGCAGCCCGAAGCCGAGGACCGCGACCTTCTGGTCTCTGCGCAGACCGGCTCGGGTAAAACCGTCGCCTATGGTCTGGCACTCGCCTCCACCATCATGGGCGATGCCGAGCAACTTCCCAGCACCGTTTTGCCCTTGGTCCTGGTCATTGCCCCAACCCGCGAATTGGCGCTCCAGGTTCATGCCGAACTCACCTGGCTCTACGAACCGGCAGGCGGACGAATTGTTTCGTGCGTCGGCGGCATGGATGCCCGCCGCGAGCAACGCATGCTGGCCGCCGGCTGCCATATGGTCGTCGGTACGCCAGGGCGTCTGCAGGACCATATCAACCGCGGCCATCTGAAACTTTCCGAATGCGAAGCCGTCGTGCTGGACGAGGCTGATGAAATGCTTGACCTCGGATTCAAGGACGAGCTGGAATTCATTCTCAGCGCCGCGCCTGAGACGCGCCGCACGTTGCTCTTCTCCGCCACCATTGCCCGCGAAATCGCCGCCTTGGCGCGCCAGTACCAGCAGAACGCGCTACGTATCGACACGGTTTCGCGCAACCAGCCCCATTCCGATATCGAATACCGCGCCATCCGCGTTGCCGGGCATGAAATCGAGGCCGGCCTTGTCAATCTGCTCCGCCTGCACGAATCCCGGGCCTTGGTATTCTGCGCCACCCGTGATTCCGTACGCCATCTCCATGCGAGCCTGCTCGCCCGGGGCTTCAACGCTGTCGCTCTCTCCGGCGAACTATCGCAAAACGAGCGCAACGCGGCGCTCAGCGCGCTGCGGGATGGCCGCGCCCAGGTTTGCATCGCAACCGATGTCGCCGCCCGTGGGCTGGACCTTCCGGACCTGGACCTCGTGATCCATGCGGACCTGCCAACCAACAAAGCCACCATGCTGCACCGTTCCGGCCGCACAGGCCGCGCCGGGCGGAAGGGCCTTTGCCTGTTGCTGGTTCCCAACTCAAAACGCCGCCGCGCCGAGCTTCTGCTCGGTTCCGCGAATATTGAGGCAATATGGCAAGACCCGCCAACACCTCAGGAAATCCGCGCCCGGGACCAGGAACGCCTGCTGGAAGACGAGTTGCTCACCCAGGCCCCCGCCGAGGATGAACTGGCACTCGCGCAGGCTTTGCTCTCCCGCCAGAGCGCAGAGGCAATCGCCGCCGCGCTCATCCGGCTCTACCGTGCACGCCTGCCTGAGCCGGCCAGCATCACCATCCAGGCCGCTCCGCCACCGCGCGACGCCTTTGCGCCCAGCTCCAACGGACATTCGCGCGAGCCTAAAAAGTTCGAGCGCCGGACGGACGGCGCCCCCATGGCCTGGTTTCGCGCCCCGGTCGGCCGCAAGAACAACGCTGACCCGAAATGGCTGATTCCGCTCATTTGCCGCCTTGGCGGCATTACCAAGGCAGAAATCGGGGCCATTAAAATCTTCGACCGGGAGACGAAATTCGAGATCTCGGAAGCGGCCTCGGCCAGATTCGCCGCGGCCGTTGAGAAGGCCAGCAAGGACGATCTCATCCTGCAACCCACCACCGCCCCCGGCATTGGCCCCACCTTCGACCCTGGCCCACGGCCCACAAAAGCCAAGCCGTTCCGCGCACCGCGCCCGGAGAATGCCAAACCGAATGAGCAACAACGCCGCCGCAAAAACCAGGCGACGAAACGGGCCTACTAAAAATAGTTTGTTTGGGTTGGCACGCTCGCGCGTCAACCCGAACAAGCGGACTCGAGATCAATACCGGCGCAGCAATGCCGCCAACGTCCCCTGCACCCTTACCCGCTCCGCCGGAAAAATTCGCGTCTCATAGCGCGCATTTGCCGGCTCCAACGCAACAGACTGGCCCCGGCGGCGGAGCCGCTTCAGGGTCACCTCGTTCTCGTCGACCAGTGCGACAATAATCTGTCCGTTCTCCGCACTCTCGCCCTTGCGAATGATCACGGTATCTCCGTCCAAAATGCCCGCCTCGATCATGGAATCCCCCTCGACCTCGAGCGCGAAATGATCGCCAAGGCCGATCAGCGTCACCGGAACCTCGATCTCTTCCTCGTTATCGCGCATCGCCTCGATCGGCAGTCCTGCGGCAATTTTGCCATAAAGGGGCAGTGAAATCGCCCCCGCGACATTAGCGGCCCGCACGCCGGGAAGCTTGCCCGAAAAGTCCCCCCAAATGACGGTCGGCGCAAAACGCGGCAGTTCGCGCGGCGGCGGCGAGAGGTCGTCGGAAAGCCGCACCACCTCCAGCGCCCTGGCGCGATGCTTATGTCGTTTTAGGAATCCACGCTCCTCAAGCGCCGTAATCAACCTGTGAATGCCTGATTTGGAGCGCAGGTCCAGCGCCTCTTTCATTTCTTCAAAACTTGGGCTGCACCCGGTCTGGCGCAGGTGTTTATCGATAAATACCAGCAATTCATGTTGCTTGGTGGTCAGCATAGAAGCCTCCGTTGCTCGGCGCCCTACGGGAACAAAGCGCTAACTTGCTGAATGTTCTAGTTTGGTTCTCGTCAGCGCGTCAAGCGTCACAAATCCTGCAACCGAATGATCTCAACTGCTTCGCCAACATCCCGGGCCCGGTCATGCGGTACGCGACGAATGAGCGCGTCGGCACGCGCCAGATTTCGCAACATGCCGGAATCCTGAACGGGGAAGGGAGTCGCGACCCAACCCTCGGCCCCGGCAGCGAGCGAAGCCCGGACATAATCCTCTCGCTGGTCATTAGGCTTAAGCGCGCCACCCAGACTTGCAGGTTCGCACAAAGGTGCATCCCCCGGCAGGCCGCTCATCCGCTCAATCGCCGGGCGTAAAAACAGCAGCGCGCAGACAAAAGCGGATACCGGATTGCCTGGCAGCCCCAGCATCGGCAAATCCCCCAACCGGCCAAAAATCAGCGGTTTTCCGGGACGCATCGCGATCTTCCAGAAATCCAGGACCAGCCCACGCGCGCCCAGGCCGGATTGCAAGAGATCATGCTCCCCCACGCTTGCCCCGCCGGTCGTCAACAGCATATCCGCGCCGCGCGCCGCATCGGCCCCTTCGGCGATTGCAGCCAGATCATCCCGCGCGATCGGCAACACAACCGGCTCGCCGCCTGACGCGCTAATGAAGGCCGCCAGCGCATGCGCATTGGAGCTGACGATGCCCCCAGGGCCAATGCCTTCCCCAGGGAGCGAAATCTCATCTCCGGTCGAGAGAACGGCAATGCGTGGCCGACGATACACCTGCACCCAGGGATGATTCGCCGCCGCCGCCAGCCCGATATCCCGCGCGCTCAATCGCTTTCCGGCTGGGATCAGCACGTCGCCCAGCTTGAAGTCTTGTCCGGCCTTGCGAATATGCCGGCCTGGCGCACAAGCCTCCGACATGGTGACCGAGCCTTCGAGAGCAACGGCATCTTCCTGCAGCAAAACGGTATCCGCGCCACTCGGCATAAAACTGCCGGTGAACAATCGCACCGCTTCGCCCGGCCCAACTTCACCTGCAAATGGATGCCCGGCCGGTGCCGATCCGATGACCTGCAGCACCGCGCCCTGTCGTCCATCCACCGCGCGCAACGCATAGCCGTCCATGGCCGAAACATCGGCCGGCGGTTGTGACAATCTTGCTTTTACGGGCTCAGCAAGTACGCGTCTCCACCCTTGCGCTAGCCCCAAGGTCTCCGCCCCGGTGCAGCGCAGGCCGCCCAGAATGCGCGCACGTGCCTCCTCGACGCTGATCATTCCTGCGTAAAATCCCCTGATTTGCCGCCGGATTTCTGTACGACCCGGACGCTTTCGATCCGCATGCCCCGGTCGACCGCCTTCAGCATGTCGTAGATCGTAAGGGCCGCTACACTCACCGCAGTCAACGCCTCCATCTCCACCCCGGTCCGTGCCGTGGTGCGGACGGTGGCGGAAATCTCCACAGCGTCTTCGGCAAGCAGCAGATCAACGACGACCGAGGATAACGGCAAAGGGTGGCATAACGGAATCAGATCCGCCGTGCGCTTTGCCGCCATGATACCCGCCAGCCGCGCCGCTGCCAGAACATCGCCCTTGGTTGCCTTGCCTTCACCGACCAGCGCCCTTGTCGCAGCCAGCATTATCACCCGGCCTTTGGCCGTCGCCTCACGCACCGTCTCGGCCTTGGCCGAGACATCGACCATGCGGGCCGCGCCCGCTGCATCAATATGGGTGAGCCGACTCACCCGCCGCCCAGCAGCTTGCGCACCGCATGGTCCACATCCGGCTCCCGCATCAGCGATTCCCCGACCAGAAAACCCTGTACGCAGACTTTCTTAAGCCGCAGAATGTCTTCATTCACCTTGATACCCGATTCCGAGATCAAAAACCGGTCCGGCGGGCAAAGCCGCGAGAGGTGCTCGGACGTATCGAGCGAGGTGACCATCGTCTTCAAATTGCGGTTATTGATGCCGAGCAGCGGCGTCTGCAGCCCAAGAGCGCGGTCCAGCTCTGCCTCGTCATGCACTTCAGCCAACACATCCATGTCCAGTGAGCGCGCCAGATCCTCCAGCTCGCGCGCCTGCGAATCATCCAGCACGGCCAAGATCAACAGGATACAATCCGCCCCCATCGCCCGGCTTTCATGGACCTGCCACGGGTCCAGGATAAAATCCTTCCGCAGCACAGGCAGGCTCACAGCCGCCCGCGCCGCCTTCAAATGCTCCGAGCTGCCGGAGAAATATTTCTCATCGGTCAGCACAGAGAGGCAAACCGCGCCGCCTTCGGCATAAGACCTTGCAAGAGAAGCAGGATCGAAGTTTTCGCGGATCAACCCGCCGGACGGCGAAGCTTTTTTGATCTCCGTGATCAGCCCGGGCCGTCCAGCCGCCGAGGCGTCCATCAATGCCCGGCCAAAGCCGCGTGGCTTCTCCGCGTCGCGAGCCATCGCCTTCAGATCGTCGATACTCAAACCCGTCTTACGGTAAGCGACCTCCATGCGCGTATTCGCGCAAATCTCGCCCAGAATATTGTCTTCTAACACCATGCTCATTCGTGGCCTTGCTCGCGCGAGGCGCTCCTTAATCTGTCTAAAACCCTCGCGGCGGAGCCGTCATCGATCGCCGCAGCCGCCATCATGACGCCGTCAGCCAAACTTGTTGTCGCACCGGCCACGATCAACGCCGCCGCAGCATTATATAGAACAGTATCCCGATATCCGCCCGGCTTTCCGTTCAGCACCGCCTGCAAGGCAGCCGCGTTCTCCACGGCGTCTCCGCCTTTTATGTCTTCCAGCGGCACATTCGCCAGCCCGGCATCGGCAGCCTCCAGCGTAAACTCGGTAATCTCGCCGGCCTTCAGGGCGACAACCTGCGTCTCCCCAGAAAGCGTCAGCTCATCAAGCCCGTTGCTATGCACGACCCAAGCGGCTTCGGTGCCGAGTTCGCGCAGCGTCTCCGCCACCGGCCGCAACCAATGCGGCGCAAACACGCCAACAAGCTGACGCTTCACCCCCGCGGGATTGGCCATAGGCCCGGTCAAATTGAAAATCGTGCGTGTTCCCAATTCCACCCGCACGGGTGCCGCATGGCGTAAAGCCGGGTGATGCCGAGGGGCGAACAAAAATACGCAGCCAGCCTCCGCCAAACGGCGGAAAGCCGGGCCATCGGAGGCTCAATATTCACCCCCAAAGCTGTCAGCACATCCGCTCCGCCGGCGCGTGACGAGAGGGCACGGTTACCATGTTTGGCCACCGGCACACCGCATGCGGCCAGCACAAAGGCAACAGCGGTCGATATATTGAAACTCGCTGCACCATCGCCACCCGTTCCGCAGACATCGATCGCGTTCTCCGGCGCCGCAACCCGGGTCATACGTGCCCGCATCGCGGTAACGGCTCCCGTCAACTCGGCCACGGTCTCGCCACGCGCCCGCATTGCCATCAACATTCCGCCGATCTGCGCTGGGGTCGCTTGCCCATCCATGACGACGCCGAACGCTTCCGCAGCCTCGGCAGCGCTCAGCGTTTCGCCGGCTCCTAACCTGGCCAGCACCGGTTTCAATGTCAGACTCATGCGGCTTTCGGTACGTTCCGCCCGCGCGCGATGTCCAGGAAATTCTTCAGAATCTCATGCCCGTGGCTGGTAGCAATGCTCTCCGGATGAAACTGCACGCCATAAACAGGCAATGTCGCATGGCGCATACCCATGATCACCTCGTCCGAGGTTGCGGCGGTCGGCACCAACTCTTTGGGCAATGTCGAACGCTGCACGATCAGCGAGTGATAGCGCGTCGCGGTGAACGGCTTTGGCAACCCTTCGAAGACATCCGTATTATCGTGAAAAATCTCGCTGGTCTTGCCGTGCACCGGCTCAGGCGCCCGAATCACCTTGCCGCCAAAAGCCTGCCCGATTGCCTGATGCCCAAGGCAAACGCCCAGAACCGGCACCTTGCCCGCCGCCGCAAGCACGAGATCCACGCAAATCCCGGCCTCATTCGGGGTGCAAGGCCCGGGCGAGAGCACGATGGCCTCCGGGTTCAACGCGAGCGCCGCTTCCGGGGAGAGCGAATCGTTTCGCACCACCAGACATTCCGCGCCCAGATCGCCAAAAAAATGAACCAAATTGAATGTGAAGCTGTCGTAGTTATCGATCAATAAAATCATCAGCCCCGCTCCGGTGCAGAGACATAGCGCACGGCATCCTCAGCGGCCCGGAACAAGGCCCGCGCCTTCTGCACGCTCTCCGCGAATTCGGCCTGCGGGTCGGAATCGGCGACCACGCCAACACCGGCCTGCACGTACATCTTGCCGTCCTTCACCAAAGCCGTGCGCAGCCCGATGCAGGTGTCCATCGTCCCATTCGCCGCAAAATAGCCGATGCACCCGGCATATAACCCGCGCCGCGACGGCTCCAACTCCTCGATGATCTCCATTGCCCGAACCTTGGGCGCGCCCGAAAGCGTACCCGCCGGGAACCCGGCGACGAGCGCGTCCAGCGCATCGCAATCCTCACGCAGCCGCCCTTCCACGGTCGAGGAAATATGCATCACATGCGAAAACCGTTCGATGGCGAAGCTCTCGACCACCCGCACGGAGCCGATTTCAGAGACGCGCCCCACATCGTTGCGCCCAAGGTCCAGCAGCATGAGATGTTCCGCACGCTCCTTCGGATCAGCCAGCAACTCCGCCTCCAGCGCCAAATCTTCCGCCTTGTCCGCACCCCTTTTGCGCGTCCCCGCCAGCGGGCGGATCGTTACCACGCCATCGCGCAGCCGCACCAATATTTCCGGGCTGGACCCAACCGCGACGAAATCGCCGAAATCCAGATAGAACAGAAAAGGCGCAGGATTAATCCGCCGTAGGCTGCGATACAGCGCAAACGGCGGCAAGGTGAACGGCGCCTCGAAGCGCTGGCTCGGCACCACCTGGAACACATCGCCCGCCCGGATATAATTCTTCGCCGTCTCCACAATGGCGAGGAATTCTTCCTCCTCCATATTGGAGGTCTGTTCGAGCGGTTCTGAAACCCGGCCCACAAGCTTGGGCACCGGCTGTTCCAGTGCGCGGGCGGCATTGTTCAGCCGGATCTCTGCCGCCGCATAAGCCGCCGCCGCTGAAATCCCGGCTTTTGGATACACGGGCGCGGCCAGCGTCATCTCATCCGTCACACCGTCGAAAATGATGAACAGACCCGGGCGCACCAAAATCGCGTCGGGAACCCCCAGCACGTCCGGATTGGTGTCGGGCAAGGTTTCCATTAACCGCACCATGTCATAACCAAGATAGCCCGAGAGTCCGCCCGTCATCGGCGGCAGGCTTTCCGGCACGTCCAGCCTTGTCTCCGCAATCAGGTCCCGCAGGCTATCCAACGGCTTGTCGCCGACTGGCAGAAACGCCGCGGCGTCCGTCCGGGCATCGCGATTGATCGTCGCGACACCGTTCTCGCAACGCCAGATCAGATCCGGCGCCATGCCGATCACGGAATACCGCCCTCGGGCTGCACCACCCTCCACGCTTTCCAGCAGAAAGGAGAATGGCTGGCCGTGGGCCACCTTCAAAAACGCCGCAACGGGCGTCAGCAGGTCGGCAATATCATGCCGCCAGACCAGTGAACCGCGCCCTGCTTCATAGGCAGCACGAAATTCTTCAAAGCGGTCCGGCGTTATGGCGTTCATCTACCTGCAATCACTGATAAATCTGCGCGAAAAGTTTCTGGTCAACCGAGACCTTATCGCGCGTCTGCAACCCGGCTAGGAAACTCTCTCCCACGTCGTTTTGCAACGATTTTGCCATGGCCTGTTGCAGCTGAGCGTAATCGCCCGGATCCTGGGCCGGCGTCGGCTCGACGATTTTCTTGAGCTGCGCGACGACAAACCCGGTATCCGTCTGCTGCATCGTCGCTTGCCCCTGCTTCAGACTGAACAATACCGGCACCATCTGGCTGGTGACACCGCTGGCCGGGGCATTCCGGGTAATCGCGGGCGTCATGGCGACCGAGTCTCCAGCTGCCGAGGCTGCATCGTCCAGGCTCTTCCCGGCATTTACCTGGGCCAGCAGATCGGCGGCGTTCACTTCCGCTTCGCGCGAGATTTCCTGCGCCTTCCAGGCACTCAGCACCTTTGCCTGCACCTGATCGTAAGGCTGCAAGGCAGGCTGGGTCATGGAGTCGACTGTCAGGGCGAAGTAGCTGCCATCCGGCCCATTCATCAGCTGCGCAGGGTCGTTCACCTGCGCAGCAAAAGCCGCTTTCACGACCGCCGCCTTCAGCGCATCGCCGCCGGGGATCGGCGCGGGGGTGCCATCCTGGGCATTGCCATTGGCATCTAACGTACCCTGTAGCGCTACCAAGCCGATATTGCCCGGCAACTTATCCAATGGCGTCTGTCCGGCCAGCGCATCCTGCAGATTATCGACATCCTGAGCGACATCGGCCTGCGCCTTCTGCAACTGTAGTTGCTGCTTGATCTGCGCCTTCACGGTCTCCGCATCCGGCCCGCTCGTGCTCACATCCGTGACCTTGAACACGAACATCCCAGCCGGCCCGGCGACGGGTCCGACAACGGCGCCCGGCGTCGCTGCAAACACCGCCGCGCCAAGGCTAGGCGAGGGTATCTGCGCCTGCTGCGCATGGTCGAGCCGCACCGCCGTGGCGCCAAATTTCTTCGCCATCGCCTGCATGTCGCTCCAGCTCGCACCATGCGTCCATGCCGACTGCAGCCGCGAAGACGCCGCCAGATCACCCACCACAAGCACTTGCACGCTACGCTGCGCCACGCTCGGCTGGGCCTCCGCAACCCGCGCATAGGCTGCATCGATATTCGTCTGGTCGACGCTCTCGCTCGGGGCCAGAAGCGCTGGCGAGAGGATCACCAGCTTGATCGTGCGATATTGCGGGGCGGTAAAATCCGCCGGATGGTTTCGCCAGTAGCGTTGCAGGACCGCATCTGCCGGCGTTTTTGGCGCTTGCTGGGCGGCGAAAAGTATCGTCACCGTTTCCGCAAAACGCTGCTCGGCGATAAAATCAAAAAGCTGGTCGAGCAAATCGTCCGTCGGGGCCACGCCTGACAAGACCGAGCCCACCAACTGGCGGTCCGCTAGGCTGTTCTTGACCTGGCCGATAAACCGATCGGGGGAAGTATTGTTCTGCGCCAGAACGGCTGCGAATTTCGCCTTGTCAAAAACGCCATTGGTCTGAAAAGCCGGAATCGCGTCAATCGCCTGGCGGATCGCAGCATCCGGTGCGCCCACACCGAGGCGCTGCTCCTCGAACTGCAAAACCTGCTCGCGCATCACATCGGCGAGCGCCTCACTGGCAATCTGCTGGCGCTGGTTAATATCCGGCTGCTGGCCCTGGGCAGATTGCTCGGCCTGATTCAACGCCGTCTGGTACTCGGTCTGAACAGCCGAAATATCCACCGCCTTTCCGCCCACATGCGCCACGGCGGTGTTGCTGCCGATCAGGGTGACGACATTCGAGACGCCCCAAAACACAAATACGGCGATCAGCACCACGAAAAATCCGCGTGCGATCCAACTATCCAGCAGTTTCCGAACCCAGACCAACATCCGCTCTATTTACCCCAAACCGAGGCCTCTATAGCTAGGCGGCCGGGACTGGGCAATTGCAAGAAAGGCTGAGAAGATGCGCATATCGCCGACCGACTACGCTGATGCGACGCGGGCTGGCACGCTGATGGTCGCTGTACTCTATTTTATGGGTGGCGTGCTGGTCGGCGTCTCCACCCGCAGAATCGAAATCACCGGCGCGCTCTATATCGCGGCACTGCTGGCCGCCATTCTCATCTGCAACATTATCATTCTGGTGTTCCAGCGGATCACGCTGCCCAAAATCGAAAACCAGCTGAGCACCGCCATCACGGCCGGGAATGGTCCGGGTTTCGCCCGGCACATCATCCGCCGAGAAATGGCGAAAGTCATTCAGCCGGTGGGCGGCATCGCCCTCACACTCGGCTTTCTGGCCGAGATTACCGTGTCCCGGTTATGGCATTAGGATACATGGGCTCCACGGGCTTCGCGCCACGCGCGGTGACCACTTTGCGGCGGACAGTGGGCTTCACGCATTCGACATCCAGCGCCTGCACGCCAATCACAGCTGCAATGGAAACGGCAAAAATGATCAAAAACGGCAACATGACCTTGACTCCAACATTCTATACCAAACTATGTTGCACCGCAACATCAAACGTCAAGTCCTTTGCTGCATAGCAGCAATTTCATTTTTCACGATCGGGAGATCACGTCAAAATGCGGCAACTCATCGCGGGTAATTGGAAAATGTTCGGCAGGCTCTCGGATGTCGCCGCCTATGCCGCGGCTGTTTCCGCCACTGCTGGACATGCGGATCTCCTAATCTGCCCACCATTTACCCTGCTGGACCGCTTCTCCGCAGCGCTTGCCGGCACCTCCGTCGCACTAGGCGGCCAAGACTGCCACGCGGCAGCCCAGGGCGCGCATACAGGCGATATCTCAGCCGCCATGCTGACGGAGGCCGGAGCCAGTTTTGTCATTCTGGGTCATTCGGAACGCCGGCAAAATCATGGCGAGACCAATGCGGACGTGGCCGCGAAAATTTCCGCAGCAACGGCGGCTGGACTCACACCGATCGTATGCGTTGGGGAAACCGAGGCGGAGCGCGATGCGGGAGAAGCCGAGGCGGTAGTGAAAACCCAGCTTTTCCATAGCCTTCCTGCTGGTTTTGAGGGTGTGGTGGCCTATGAGCCGATCTGGGCAATCGGCACGGGCCGCACGCCGACAGAGGCGGATGTCGCCGCCATGCACACCGCCATCCGCGCCGCGTTAACCAACCAACTGGGACCAACCGGCGCAAAGCTGCGCATTCTCTATGGCGGCTCCGTCAAACCGGGCAACGCCGCATCGCTACTGGCACTGCCCGAAGTTGCCGGCGCACTGGTCGGCGGGGCCAGCCTGCAAGCGTCGGACCTCCTGGCCATTGC
>Ga0116227_10006803_pt1 | contig 22865 bp, 15 predicted proteins | sample S1TSphgellanicum_FD_89693 | JGI IMG/M metagenome (GOLD analysis project Ga0116227, IMG submission 89693) | Host-associated microbial communities from peat moss isolated from Minnesota, USA - S1T2_Fb - Sphagnum magellanicum MG | ecosystem: Host-associated > Plants > Peat moss > Unclassified...
AATTAGTGTGTGTGTGGTAGAGTCGGGGGGGGGGGGGGGGGGGGGGGGGTGTGGGGGGGGGGGGGGGGGGGGGTGGTGGGGGGGGGTTCACACCAATTTGATTTTCAGATTACATCATGTAGTATTTCCTCTACAGCGAGTGTGGGTCTTGTGTTTCCCATGGGCCCTTTATGCCCACCCGATTTTCAGAAAGCCCCGCCTCCCAAACAATGGTGGTTCCCTCCCTTCGCGGCTATTTCAAGACAAAAAAACCTTTGAGGCTGTTACATGGGCCCAAATCCTCACATGAAGGTGTTCTTCCCATAACCTGGCCTGTGCCTTGCATGAGCCCTTATCGCCCTACTGCCCTTGTCCCCAGGCTTTACCGTACACTAGATTTTGCGCCTGGTGTTACCATGAGTTAGTTTTTTTGAGATTTTCATGGAATATTTCCCATTTTAACTATTACTGGCTTGATCTTGACATAAGTGGTAGGGCTATTGCATAATGAATTTTGAGCCCCTTGTCATATAAAGCACCATCATGCACAGTCGAAACTCATTCACATGGCTTGAACAAGGTAGCTTTGTTCAAATCAATCTCACATCACCGAATGCATGATATCGTCCCATGTGGATAGAAAACTCCACCAGGTCTTTACACTGGGTAAGTCCTTCATGAAATTTGGAGCAGCACAGGCACAGGGGGCCCTCGTTTCTGGAATGCCCGTTGCTAAGTCCTAGCTGCTCATCAGGCCTTACTTTACACTTTACCATGCATCCAGCGAATGATTCAATAAAACAGGATGTAACAAGTAACAACCTCGGAGAGGTTTCATAGTCGAAGCTGAGGGAACCTTATGTGACGCAATTTCCCGCATCCAGAGGGGGATCTTATAAGTAACTACCCTAGGGGTGTGTAAAGTGATCTGAACTGTCAGATCACCACTTTTGTTATGAAAGCGAAGGCACCGACATCAGTGCCTTTCCCCTATATATAACAATATCAGTAGTATGATGTTCATGACGGCTAATGATAATTGAAAAGTATCTTAAAGTTCTGAATGCATTGCTAGGGCCAAGACCAGCAACAAACCAGGAGCACAGATCCTTGATAGCAGGTGGTGCAAGAAAGCGGATGTCACACATGGCTAACATTGATCCATCCATCCAGCTCTGGAAACTTGCTGTGCAGCCCATAGTTGCACTTAGCCATCTCTTTATTTAGCGACACATACAGAATCAAGTCAAAATCACAACTAATTTTTTTTTAGTTTATTCTACCGAACTTTTTCGTCAACAGTGAAAATTATATGACAACCCCTCCATTTGAAAAGGATCCTTCACCATGCATATGGAATGCATGAGAGATGCTGTAATCTTGATAGGCATGAAAATTGCAGCTGCTGGTATGCTCACCTTCCTTCTACAATTCTGACACTTTACTCACAAACCCATCAAAATTTTCAAAGGCTAGGATATGAACAACTTTAATACTCATGGGACAATATCATTGTAAACTCTGGTAAATCATGATAAGACTTTGTCCACACAGTTTTTTGCCCCTTCCATTAGCCTAGGCAAAAAATGGCGAATAACGCTGGTAAGCATAAGAATTCTTGCCAGCAAATGAGGTGAGCTGGCATGCACCCAAGGTGCTCAGGTTTTTTTTCTTTTGGGGATGGTGAGGGGTGTTAGATTTTTTGGATTTGTTTGTTGTTCTCAATGCATTCGCATCAATTACCCAACCTTTTCCCCAAGTTCCCAAATGTGTCCCTCAACATGTTCCCAATAGCACCTCACTTTGTCAAGCATGCTTTGCCCAATATTGTCTTCTTGAAACCTATAGGTGAGGTCAATAAGTGTGACTTATTGGTTTCTATGTTTGTACTGACTAATTTTATATTCAGGAGTCTCCAAGTTTCATAAATTTTGTCAATGGGCTAATTGAAGAGGCTCATTGCCAAATGAAAAATTCTCTGAACTTGAAAGGCACCATCCAACATCTTACTACAGGGTGTTGCAGACGACCCCGTATGAGACAGTTGACTAAAGGTACAGCTTGAACAGATTATCTTGTGCTGAAGGCTCACGTCACTTAGTCAAGCTTTGTTTGACAAGATGTCACCCTTGTTGTTTTTGGGGTCTTCTTATTTAAGCCCTTCTCTTCTGGTCTTCACTAAAGTCTAGTGAAGAGGGAATGATGTTTGCTTGCAAATGGTGGAAGGTCTCCTTCAAGTGATGAAAGCATGTTTGGTAAAGGGGAGGAGGTGCTTTCAATTACAAAGAAAAACGAAGTGCACAACAAATGTGCTACAACCCTCTCTGTAAATAGGTATTACACATTGACTGTTAGTTGGTTCACTCAAGATGACTAAGAAAACAAAATTCAAACCCACGCACAACCATATTCTGTTGAACATTGAAAATAGTTCTCCTGGTTTAGCATTTCCATTGGCCATAACATTTTTCTACACAACTACACGCAAGCCTATTCAACACTATCTGTGTATTAATGCACTAATATTATAACCCTTAGTCTGTATACAGACAAAGTTAAAAACCGTGTTGGAGTGCTTTACAGTAGCGAAATTGGCCAAAATCGAAATGGAGTGGTCGAAAATATTGACTCCAAGTGCAATACTCACATCTAGGGGTTAGCATATAGTTTCATCAACACCTTGAATATTGTTGAAATAGCTAGTGAAAAATTCCTTGCAATACCTAAATTCGGTTTTCTTGCATCATCTTCAGCAATTGTAGCAATTGTATGGAGCAATGAGAAGGTAGGTGGGTATTGCACCAAGGTGGTTTTATAATGTTTTGACCTATAGGCAAGAATTATTGAGTAAAAAACTGAACTATTTCAATATTGAACATGTCAAATAATGATTTAAAAATCTCATTAATTTGTATATTGATAATTGAACGATTTATGTAAATATTGATCAATTATTGAACAAATGAATATTCACTAATCTATTTCAAGTTTCATGGTTGAATATATTGAATATTTACTAAATATAATTAGTGTCAAAGCACCCTATGGTACCACAATCCTAATCGATATTTGTGTTATAACAATACATGGAGGTTTTTGTTAACTAAATTTCTATATTCAACAATATTCAATTTATTTTAATTACAATGTATTCAAAATTCATTGTGAAAGGAAAATTTTAATAAAACCTTTTGGTTAGGGAATTCTTTTTGGATAAATACAAGAATGTAATGTTAATCTGAAATTTTTATAATCACATTTTCTTAAAAATATCCAAATATTATAATCTTTCTTGTATTACCTTTTATTTCTATTATTTATACCTATAACATAAACATTTTTTTTAAAAAAAAGGTTAAAAAATAATTAATAATTACTGCAAATGTTGATTATTGCCAGGTTTGTTCTTCCATTTTTTCAAGTAGGTGGATTGGTAATCATCCATGAAAAGAAGGAGCCAAAGTTGGTTAAAGGTTAGATAGGAAAGCAGAAGTTTTGCAAAATCCTCCTTAATCCTAACAACCAATAGGAATTCATTGTGTCAATATGGTGATTTTTGCAAATTTTCCCCCAAAGAATACCTTTGTCCAATTTGTAGTAGGTTTTTTTTTTTGGTCACCATGATGCAAAGATTTGCAAAAAAAAGAAGAAAAAGATTATTACATACATCAAAAAAGATTATTTCATAATTGTAATAAAATGACATAGCATTTAGTTCTTTACAATATAACAAGCACATGTTGTAACAACGCTATCTGATTCACACCAAATATCATTATGCTTTAGATGATAATATAAGTTTGTAAAAAATGTGGGTATTGCATAAAACATTCAGATCCATGAATGCAATACCTACATTCAAGGTATGCCCCAAAATCAACAACCATAATCCATTGCATTTTAGGCTTAGACCGAGGATACTTGACAAAATGCAATATTTTAATTTGGATGTAGATTTAATTGCAACAAATGAGTAGGGAAAATAAATTACAATATTGCAATTTTAATTATAAGCTTTTATTGGCAATTTCACAAACTTTTAAGCCAATGCAATGCGCACATAAAGATCATTTCCAACTCACTACAAATTTGACCCACTAGTAATACCTACTTCAAGTTAATAAAAAAGTTTTATCAAGAGGTAAAAGTTTGGTTAAGAATGAGAAAGGTTTAGGGCAAGTAGAAGGGTTAATAATGAAAAAACATATAAGATGGCCAATAGGAGATTTAGTTTTTTTCAAATTCGAAATAAGTGCTGCTGATGGAATGTAAAATCTCCTAATAATATTTTATTTTGGTTGCATGGGGTTTTTAAAAAACTTTCTAATTGTTTTATGACCAAGCATTGCCATGTGAATTTGCATGAACATCTATATAATAAAGATATTATAATCTATCTATATGTGTTTGGAAAGGATGTACATGGAAAGGCACATCATGTGGAAGGTAGGGGTAGAAATGAAGAAAGTTGAAATTCACCAAAAAAAAAAAAAAAAAAAAGAAAAAAAAAAGGAAAAAAAAAAAAAAGAAAAAAAAAAAAAGTGAAAAAAAAGAGAAAAAAAAAAAAAAAAAAAAAAAAAAAAAAAAAAAAAAAAAAAAAAGGAGAGAAAGAAGGCAAAAGCAAACTTTGTAAAGAAGAAAAAAAGAAAAGGGAAGAAGGTGGAGAGGAAGGTAGTTAGGAAATAAATCAAGAGATATAGGAAATAAAAAGAATTGTTTTAGCTACAAAAGTTGTGAAGGAGAGTGTGAGGAAAACATGGTGAGACAAAACTCAAAAAAGAAAGGTAGCTCAAATTAATTAAGAAAACACCAAAAAGAGGAAGAGAAAAGAAGAAGATGAATTAAAAGAAGAAGGAAAATGTGAAGGTGGATAGCTCTTGTCAAACCCCCCAAATGATGCCTATGTGAAAGGTAAAAAAAAGGTTAGAAGAGGATGATATTGGGTAGGAAGTTCTAGTGGATTTGGTGGGGTTATGGAAAATACATTAGAACCTAGTTTAGGCATATTTAGTGGTGGACTTCTTCTATGGTTTAAGGGAAGTCGATGATGAATAAATCAGGGTGAAGGTAAAGACAAGAAGGTAGAGGTCACATAAGAGGTGATCTTTGCAATGATTCATTTGTTGGGTGAAAAGTTAAATACAATTTATAAATGGGAATGGTGGAGCTTTACAAAGAATTGGTGGACAAGATAGTACAATCCTCTAAGGAGGGTTGGTCTATCACCATAATGAATGGATGATACCCCAAGAGGGTAGGAGTCATTTTGTAAGCAGTTTAACTCAAGCATTATCATACCTACTACAACTAGACAATGGTGTTGCTGAATGTCTAAGCAAAGGTGAGAAAGGAAGTTAATTGGGATAGGGTTGAGTTTTAATGTTTAAAGTTGAATATGGAAAAAGGCAAACCCATCCTTGGATGATCCCATTACGAATGTCACACCTTAAAATCTTTATTCAACTTCAAAACAACATAGGACTCACTTCAAATTACATATTAAAAAATTACCCAAGTTGTGTAAAATTTGAAACTTCACTTGTATTTTTTTTAAAAAAAGTTTTAATATTCCAAATGAATGGTTAAGAAAAACATTTAAAAAAAAAAAAAAAAACATGTTTTCACTTTTTAATATTTTAACAAATTTTAGAAGGGCCTCAAATAGTCCTATTCTAATTTCTTTTAATAAATAGTGGATCGAGGCAATCACAACATTTTTGAACAAATTTTGAAGGTTAGGAATGAGAGGTCTTGAAGGGCCATGATTGCATTCATGTGAAAAAAATTATAATAATTCTCATTTTTTTGTTTCGATTAACAATTTGGGCCATACCTTGTTAACTAAGTTGATGATTTAAAAAAAATAGAATTTACAATGGTGCAATTTGATATTTAATGATAAGGTGTTAAAAATCTCAACATGTGTTAGGAACATTTTAGAAACATTTTACTTGTAAGTTTTGTAACTTATGTAGGTGTTTATAAATTTTCCATAGTGTGTACATAAGTGGGGAGCACAAAGCCCATTTAGTGCAAGTTAATAAAAATATATATTTTTTCTTTAATTAAACTAAACCACATCCACCTTTCCTTGGATTTTGGTAACTTGGTTCTTAGTGGTATTTGACCAAAGATGGGTTTGCCCATAATTGGTTGCTAGGGGCAAATGCTCCTAAAACATGTTAAAGTGGTTTACATTTTGTTTAGCCATTGGTTTTGAGTAGAGGGAGATCACCCCATTGGCTAATATATGGAGAAATAATTAGATGAAGATGATGAGGAGGGGATAATCCTTGGGCAACCACAACCCATTGCCTTTCATATGGATGAGAGAGAGTCATGTATGTAAACAATAGTTTTGAACATCTTGGAGTTCCTATGCTTGGCATGAAGGTAGCTAGGTGTTAGAGGTCAATTATTGTGGCTAACTAGTTTGAATAAATACTTACATGAATCAGGTGTCAAAAAGTGAGCCCATGAAGTATATGAAATTGCAAGCAAATATTTGGTGTTATGATGACATCTCACAATGTATAAACCAATTTAGCTTATTAAAAATAAATTAAGTTCTTTTTCATTTTTTAAAGTAAATATTCAATTGATTTAGCTAGCTCATGGATAATTGGTGAAGTTCATCCATGAACATCCATAAAAGATGAATTTCATCCATCATTAGTTAATTTTTCATTCATTTTTTAATCCATAATGGATAAATTTATTCATCATCATCCTTTTTTTGGTTGAATGGATGAACTTCATTCATCACCATTCACCTTTTCATCCATAATATGTATTTAGAGTGTGTTCATGAAGGTACTTTGAATACTCAACCATGTATGGAAGCCTCCATGAAAGTTTTTTGGACCTAGTCCCTAAACAAGTACAAATAGAAGTGATGCCTCTTCCTTATATTTCTTTTTATTTTATTCAACATTAATTTGAAGTGCTACCTTATGCTTTAACCTTGTTCCCTTTTGAATATGTTTTTCAATAGTTCGAAGTTTCAAATAAAATTATGTTTGAGTATATATTTTATCATTTTGTTTTGATGTATTGTGTTGCGCGAGTCAATTTAGGTTTAAGCTTGTTTTTGTTATATATATATTTAGTTTTTTTGTCCTCAACATTGAGTACTAGGGAGTTAACTCCAAAAATTATGATTTCACTAAAAATTTTCAATGGCTAACTATTGGCTTAGCTTCTCCTTGAAATTGTTATTTGTTTTCAAAGTTTTTCATATTCACAACCTAAAATTGTATTTGCTTGATGGACCACATTTAAGCTTGAAATTTGGTTTGTGAATACTTAATTTGATCATGTATGGATGGAATATTAAAGTGTAAGCATGATTGTCATATTTAAGTCCTCTTTTGGCCAATAAAAACTTTGATTTTATACCCTTGGGCAACATAGGTTGATTCCATTTGAGGTCAAATTGGTTTTGTCATCTCATCATTTTCTATGCAGTCTTGGCTATTCATGTAATACCCAAATAATTCTAAATGTGAATCCATTGGCTACTTTTGTAATTCGATTCATGGATGAGTAGATTGAGCCATATTTCTAACGAAAGATTAAAGCACAATTTAGACTTGTTGGAAGTCCAATAAAACAATTTCCTCAACATCTATGTGTCAAGGTTATTGTGATTAATCTAAAAACAACCTTTTGTTCAAGTTGGCTCCCTTTCGTGCTTAAATTGTTTGAAGACACATATTATGATCATGTATCCAGCTCAATGATGTCACATGGCTAACAAATTCTCTCATTTTGAGTTTGTATCCTTGAATTTCTCCCACAATATAAAATCAAAATTTGCGGGGCAAAAGGGGGTATATTTTGGTATATTTCAGCTATATGGAGAACATCAAGAAGGCCTCGACATACTAGAAGCATTGAAATAGATCCAAAGAAGGGAACTAGGGTGCTATATTTGTTTTGCCTCTACTTGTTGCCTTGAATGATATTGTTCAAAGAACGTCTCTTACATAAAAGGTAAAGTGTGTTTTCAATGGATAAACTTTTTGGTTGGTCATTACATCGTTGAGTTTACTTATCATGACAATGTTTTACAACTAAACAATTAACATTATATTCATGGTGGAGTACAAGCAACTTGTTCAACCTCAAATAATGCATGCATATGTTTCTTGACGTGAACTCATCTGTATTGCTCTTCTTTGATTGAATGTTCCTTCCTTGTTCCAAGGCCCCTCTTGTGCCTAGGGATTCTTCAATGGCAGTTGATTTTATATCTAATGTGGCTGATAAAGTTTGACCTAACATATAAGAATCATTTTTGAATTCATTCTACCTTCAACTTAGGCTTGGCTCGACCTTTTAGTTTATTTCCCATGATACGTGGTGAAAAAGAATGAAAGTGGGCATTTTGAAAATCAAAACACCCACATAAGTTAGCATTATGTTTTTCAAAATGCGTGCCCTCGGTGGAGGAATGTTTTGTCCTGTGCATGAAAAATTGGTGCAGGTCTTTATGGTAGTAAACTAAGCCTAAGATCCATAGGCTATGAACCATATCACTCGATAATGAAAGGGAGTACCTGGGTGCATTTGGGCACACAAGTGCCAAATAATCAATTTATTTAAAAATTTAAGATTTGTCATGTGAGTTTTTAATTTTGAACTTTTCGACATATAAGGAATTTATATATTAAATTCTAACTCAACTTCAGAGTTCTCTTTTTGTCCTTATGATCAATATGTTCACAACTAACGTACTAGGCCAAGTCCTTGCGATCAATATGTTCACAACTAACGGACTAGGCCAAGATTAGATTCCAGATTCTTGCAATCTGAATGTTTAGAATTTTCAACAACAGGGCTAAATTGTTTTCAAAAACTTCAGCGAATGAAAAATTTTCATTCAATTTATGCCCACGAAGTCGCCCATGAAGTGTTGCCCATGTACTAGGGTACGAAGTTTTTGCTATTGCGCTCAAGACTCAAGAGGTTATACAAGGCTACACAGCATTCATGAATGAGGTTAAATGTAGAAGTTTTTGCTATTGCGCTCAAGACTCAAGAGGTTATACAAGGCTACACAGCATTCATGAATGAGGTTAAATGTAGACGCTTTGGAGAAAACTGACAAGTAGTGACAAAGATCCCGGACACCAAGTTTGCTTTTTCATTGACCCCCATTACTAGGACATGACATGACTTTTCTTCATACAGAATGAGAGGGTATGAAGCCTCCTGGCTCTTGAGTTGAATTGTGAAGACTCCTGGCTCTTGAGTTGAATTGTGAAGCCTCCTGGCTCTTGAGTTGAATTGTGAATCCTTGTGAGTACCTAGAAGCATGTGAAAGCGGAAAAACTGATAAACGAGTCAATAGGCTGACCACCAGGAGACCTGAAAACACTTCTTACTGGTCAGCCTTGAGCTGGTGGTGGAAACTAGTCTGACCTGTAGGAGAGAAGAGAACTAAGGAAGGGTTTAGGGAAAAACACCCAAAACTGTCTGTTTGTGCCAGCAGCAGCCTACTTGCCAGGATTTCAGTCCATTTCCATTGCCTTGCTAATCATCAAAAGTATGTCATCTTTGCTATTTGTAAACTTCCCATCAGTTTCCATTATCCTTCCTATCATCACAGTACATCCTTTGCAACAGTTGCGATAGAAAGTATGTACTGTGATGCGAGCAAGATACTGTTAGTGAAAGTTTGCTCCACTTGATGTTGTTCCATCTACAATTATGTGTCTGGTAAAGCCCCAGGGGGCGGGCGGGCTTTACCTGAATAAAGCTCACCCAGTGCGGGCCTGAATCCAGCAAAGCCTGCCCCTGAGGACTTTACACGTCGTAAAAATCGCAGAATTTTAAATTTTTTTCTTGTGATTCCTGGTGGGAATCCGTCGAGCATCCCAAGAAAAACAGTGAAAAATAATAATGAGCTTTTCAAAAAGCATAATTCTCGCCTCGCCTTATGCCCTTCGAAAAGAATAATGCTCGCCTCACCTTACGCTCTTTGAAAAGCTTGTCAGCCAGTTACGCTATGTACGGCTACCTCCCGCTACACTAAACAAAACGGGGGAGGTTTTTACAGCCCATTTAATAGACCTAGGGAACACATTGGAAGGAGGCTTCTTCTCCAGAAAAATAGACAGAGTTGTATCCCAAAAGGAAATCTTGACCTACTTGGGGCAGTACCGACAGCTTTGTGAATCGGTTACTACTATTTTGTCTGAAAAAAAAAAACAAAACAAAAGCTTGGAAGTATTGATGGGGCCCACTTCCACTCACACTTGACTTTTCTTCATGAAGTATTATGTTAGCTGGAATTCCATCAAATTCATCACTCTCAGTGTATCACACTTGTCTGATCTTAGTTCTCAAACCATCTACCATGTGCCTGGTTGAGTTGTGCATTCTTTTGCTAGGTTTTACCCAACCAGGATCATCTGGAAGCAGAAGACTCATAGACACTCAACAGTCTGACCAGCAGCAAGACCTCAACCATATAAATCAGCTGCCAATGAGTCTAGTGTCATTGTGTCTTGAGCTCTTGGGAGTTCAACTTAAATCAGCTGTGCCCATAAGCCTAATGTCCTGGGATCTGGTGCTAGAGCTGTTGGAAATCCTTCTCAAAAATCAGCTGCTGATAAGTTAAGCCTTAGTGTACTGTGTTGTGGATCTGTTTCCAAGTTCTTCATTATTCATTCCTCTGGAAGCTACTTTCAATTTTGCTCTGTACTTACTGCCATGGCTCACATTAGTAGTAGATCCTTGTGTGTTTTGTTTGCCAGCCTTTTGTTGCTTGGACTTGCAGTACCCAGCTGCACAGCATGGAAACCAGAAAAATTCACTGTGAGTGACTTGGAACATGTCCAAGCAGCTCTCAACTTGGAGTATCTTGAGGCTGAGTTCTTCCTGTGGGGTGTATTTGGTTATGGATTGGACAAGATCGCCCCTGAACTGGTCCTGGGTGGCCCTGAACCAATTGGGGCATCCTTTGCACCTCTGGATCTCATCACTGTAGACATTCTTATCCAGATTGGCCTTGAGGAAGTTGGCCACTTAAGGTACATGTTTCTGCAGCTGGATCCAGTTCATGCAGTAAAATGAAAGCATCAAAATTTTTGTTTGCAGTTGACTTGTTGGTTTGATTGTGTAGGTTGAAAGGTGAGTTCATACACAGGCTATTATCTCAGCAGTTATGTAAAGATCTGACACTTGTTGCAAAGAAATGTTTGTTTCCTCAATGTTGAAAATAACAAAAAAATTCCTCGAGCAATTTATCTTTGATTTCAATAAAACGGGGTTCTATCCACAGGCCAGCATAACTACAAACAATTTCACAGTGTTGAAGAGGGGATGTTATGTGTGCTACATAATATAACTTGATACTGGCACCTATTACAAGCATGCTGAAAAAAAATCTGGGTTTGTAATTGGTACAGAGCTCTTCAAAAAGCATTGGGACCATATTACTTCCCTCGAGTGCAGCTCGATTTGAGCAATGCAACATGGGGGCAATTAGTTGACGATGCATTTGGACAGAAGTTGAATCCTCCCTTCAACCCATATGCTACTACCTTGAACTTTCTTCTTGGAATGTACACCCTCCCTTACGTTGGCATGACTGGCTACGTTGGTACTTCTCCGCTCTTGAAGGGTGCAGGCGCCAAGGCGGTACTTACTTACTTACTTACTCTTTCCCCTTTCTTTTCCTCAGAGTGTCCCGGCTAACTTACTTGTCTGAGATGAAGATGTTTCGTCCATTGCTTGGATTTAAGACTTTTGTGCCAGTCAAGGTGGATTGCAAAATCGCCAGCATGATGTTGAACATCAGAACTTCTTTGAGATGAAAAATCTTCAAGGCATGGAGCTTACACTCAGGTTTTATCACCAATGTAATTTCAATGCCAACTGTAGTAGGCTAGAATGTAATTACATGCCACCCAGCACAGCTTATCATCTATGGCTGCCATCAGGTCCATCTGGAACTCATGACTGAAGTCCATCCTAGATGGTGGATCTAAGTGCTATGAATGAAGGATGAGTTACAGGCATGCTCATTTGACAACAATACTGTCAGACTTAGTACTTTCATCAAATTTTCCTATTCCTTCTCCTCATGGGTGGAAACTGTGTGGATGAACCGGGTGGGACAGTTGGTGGCAGGATTGTTGGGTGTGGAGGCAGGTCAAGATGCAGTGATCCGCAGAACCCTGTGGAATTTTGCAGATAAGATAGTGGCACCATACAACTTCACTGTGACAAATTTCACCGACAAAGTCTCAGATTGGAGAAATAGTCTGAGCCATGCTTTTGTAGATGAAGGCTTGGTGGTGCCAATCTCTGAGGGCGCAAATGGACAAACGACTGGCAATGTCTTGGCTGGAAATAATGACTCACTTGCATTTGCACGCACAGCTGAACAGGTATTTGCGACTGTATATGGCACAGGCTCTGCTTCCAAGCCTGGTGGCTTCTTTCCCCAAGGTGCAGATGGTGTTATTGCCAAGCACTTTCTAAAGTCATGAAGTGCCAGTTATTGTTACACTGCAAATGAACTGGAAAACGGTTCTGAGTAGCATCATTTCTGCAGAGCACACACTCTATCAATAAACTCCTACAAATAGCAACTTATGGGAGTTGGAATGAATTAGTGAATTTTTTTGCTTATGGAAGTTAGATGCACTTCTCCAAATATTACAAATTTGAAATTTGAGTTATCTGAGAAAAACCAATAAAACAAAAGCTTGGATGTTATGTACATCCACTGCATTTTTGAGTTCAGATGTTCTAAACTTCATTTGACATCCCAAGTCTTTTTTTCATGACTACTAGTGCAAATTTTGAAGCTTAATTTGTCTCTGGGCATCTCCCTTTTGTATTATCACATCTTTTGATTCCACTTTTAGCTATGTTTTTGTTGTGTAATTTTTGGTTAACAGAATGTCTGATAGCTATGATCCTTGAAACAGTCCAGATTTAGAATATCATTGGATATGCAATTCAGCTTTGTTTATTTTCTTGATTGTGCCTGTTAAAGTGGGTTGATATCTTTCCGCTTGCCAAATAGCAAAGAGGATTATACATGACAATTACCATAGTTTGATCTCTCGCTCTCTCTCTACATATATTTTCTCATGCAGCTTCGATTCCATTGCTTTTGAACCTGCTTTGAACATAGTCTGGAAGGAAATTATAACATGTATAGATGATGCAAAGTAGTGTAACAATAAACTCCAAGAGAATTGATACCATTGAATTGACTCCTATTTTGAAGCGCCTCAACATTTAACCCTGGGCAGTTAGTTCCACATTAGAATGTCATAGAAATGTACCATTGTGTATATACTATAAGGCATGTTGGCTGCAAATTATGCACTACATTATGTAGGTGCAAAGGACAATTATTGCCTTCGGTGTACCAGTAGGATTTAGTGTAAGTAACCAAAAAAGGTGCTACAGACTTCAGTTACTGGTTCACTCCCATAGACACCCACAAAAGCACTATCCCGTGCAATATACCTTCACAAAATCCTTCAAGTAAGTCTCAAAGCCAAACCTAAATACCAGATCACCTGGTTATGAATCACATAAGTATAGGCAAAGGATCTATCTTCAGACCTTTCCAGGATTTGAGGGGCCTGTCCAGAGGCCATAAGGGCCGAGTGGCAGAAACTGAAAATCCTGGAAGGGTACCAAAAGATAGACCCTTCTCCATCAAACTCTAAGCAAGTTGATGATCATGGTACTTTGTCAATTTGCATGTACATAAAGACCTTCCAGAAAATTTTCAGTGTATTTGGAGGTAATGTTACATAGTGAAATTTTTGTCAAAGGATCTCGAGGAGGAACATTTCATTTTCTGAGCAGGAAATTTCATTTCAAAAAGTTCCTCTCCTTCACTGGGTAAAGCCCAAGGGTGAGGGCATTATTGAAATTGGGCCTGTGCTCACTATTGCCTTGTGTGGACCCTTGTTTTGGCGATGCCCTTGTCCTCAGGAGGGTGATGCCATTTGGAGTGGAAAATGGAACTCCAACATTTCAGAGAGCTAATGTATCACCATGACAGCTAATTGCCATACTCATCACAAACAGACTGATTCTAAAGTAGCACTTAGACCTACTTAGCTTATATGCGAAACTGTACATACTGGTTCCTGTCAATGTTCATAATAATAACCTTCACCAGAGACAGACATTATCCAATGCAAAATCACAACAAAATGCAACCATTTCAGTGCTTCTATGTTGGAAAGCACACAAGCATCAATACCACAAGACATACATACAGAACTCGTTCTCATGCAATTCTAGCTGAACATGTCCAATTGTGTGTTAGATACTTGTAATAGTGAATCTCACTACAGCAACACATCCAACATCCTACTCTTATGGCAATGCATCCATCTTGCACATCTCTTCAAGCACATGCATCTCACCACTCAGACTTGAAGTGTAGCACATTTGTATGGAAACCCAAGATGCCTCAAGCACCTGCATTCAGGTTGAAACTTATACACAAACCACAAAAGAACTAGAACATGCACAACAAAATGGAATTAACTCAGGTACAGATTTCAATACCATGTGCCAGCTATGACTCAATTGCAAGAAATCTCAGTTGCAAGTACAAATGCTGAAATCTCAATTGCAAGTACAAATGCTGAAATATAAAACATACATACCATATGTTTCCATACCACACACTTGGAGATGACAATAAATGTAACAAATGCATATCAAAGAGACATGTCCTCATCATAGTGGGTTAACTTTCTGAAACATCTAGTTGTTCAACATCTCACACACTCACTTGTTTGGGTATTCTCCTTCTCAGCTTTTGCTGCTTTTAAAATTGGTTCCATGTTTTCTTAGAAGAACCTTCACACAAATTTGCACATCTTCTTCACACAACACATATGGTGAATGTTTCGTGAAAATTAAAATCTTCTCCAAGTTGGAATTTGATGTAAGGCTGACAGTGCACAACTAGTTGAATGCTAGTTTTGCATTTGATCTCCATGAAAAAAAATCTCCATAAATCATTATGGAAATTTATGTATAAACTTCCATTGTGGTGTATAGAAGAGAAATGCACAATTGCAAATGTTGTCATGATCTTGTTGATCCTCAATCATGATTTCCAAAATGGAAATTCACATCAGAGTGAATGCTTCCAACGATGTCATTCTGTAAGCATGGAAGCTTGCACTTGCTTTTTTCCCAAATAGATGGCCTCTCCTGGTCTACCCTGATACAGGCCCAAAGTGGCTGCCTGATCTCCTCAAGTCTTTTTCTGCGAACTCACATTGCCAAAGGGATTTTGAGCCTCATTGCTGGAGATAGCTGCTCTGAAAATGATGATCAGCCATAGCTCTATTTGGCTGCAACAAAGGAATGTGCATGAACCCAACTATCTACATGCATCTAATCACCTAGTCCTTACCTATTAGCCCTTCCTACCTACTTACAGAATCAATCTTTCACATTTGGTTACCAAGGTGAAAGCCAACATCAACTTGGTTGGGGTTCATCTGCAAGTGAGTCATAATGGTAGCCTTCCAATGAAGGGTTCTCTGGTGGCTGTTTGTTCCTTCAAACGAGATGGTAGGAAGATGGATTTCACTTGGTAAGGTACTTGCAAATACAAAGGAAAACATTCGGTCAGGTTTTTATGATGCAAATAAGTGTAGAATGGTGATAGCTAAAGGATTTCAAGAGTTGAGTATGCAACCATTTTGCAGCTCCACCATTACCAAGATGTTGAATTGGAGGGGTTAGTGTAACAGGTCTTCAATGAAGATAAAATCATTGCCCTCGTGATTTAATTTCATTAGTTTATACACAGAACTGGATTGGAGTAATTGGATTCTTGGAAAAAAACTCAAATCAAACACTGCAATCTCCACTAACATTGGTGATGATCTACTTCTCAATTGTGGACAATCTATTTCTTTAAGGGTCTTAACTCATTAGCCATTTTATATTGCTACAATTTTGTTTTTGTAGTTTTAATGGTTCATTATATAATTTACAGTTTCATCTGTTCATTGAATATTTGGAATTTATTTGATTTCTTCTTGTTTAATGATTTTTGTTTGCACATTTTAGTAAACATGGAATTTAGAGTTACATTGGCAACATATACTTGAAATTCTTATGATTCATTTTGATTTTCTAGGATTTCAAATTTTAACTCACATTGGACAACCACAGTGGTTGACATGGATTCATAAATTGTATATTGCATACCATGAACCCCTCAACCAATTTTCATTGGCTAGGGTAACGAGAGAAGCACAAGAATGAGTTTGAATATTACACATCAATCATAGGTTTTGTGCCAATCCCTATTGATTGGTATTTAACAAGATTAATTTGCTATCAAATAGACCACCTTTTTTTCAAATTGATCTATATAACCTATCTAAACACTAGAGTTAATGTCAGGTCATACATTAAAATATAGACATAAACGTGTCTTTTCACAAAGAAGGCTACACACACACTATATATATATATATATATATATATATATATATATATATATATATATACACACATATATATATATATAAATCCATGATATCTTGAATGGAGCTTGGTAGACCAAATTATATATCATGCCTCACATGTGACTAATGAGGTAGTTTCAAGAATTATAAATTAAAACTACATATTCTTGTCCCTGGCCAAATGTTCACCCATGATTGTACACTTGGTAGTTGTGCTTGTTCACGATGCACAACCAACAAAATGCCAATTGGCATAATGGGCAACAACTTCTCAATTGCCAAAATGTAGGGACACATGTGATCCTTCATAAGGAGTTTTATGTTTGGAACCTATCATTTATTCATTTTATGTTGTTTTTTCCTCTCATTTTTAATATTCTTACTTTAATTCCAATGATGATTAGATGGGAATTGGTTAGGGGAGACGATTATAAGGACCACTTTTTTATTTTGGAATTTTAATGATTGGAATCTATTTTGGATGGAATGGAACAATGTCTTTTGTGATCTTTGCCTTTTTTCATCCCAATTTCATATGAAAATGAATTAGAGTCTCACACTTCAAAAACATTTGGAGAATTTATTTTTTCTTGTCTTTGTGCAAATAAACAAAATATATTACATGTTCCACATTGCATCATATCATTATTATCCTTTGATTGAAATACATTCATATCAAGGTTATTTGAACATGTCATTGACATATGAACATGTGTTGTTTCATTAGGTTTCATGTGAATATGCTAACATTGTTCAAAAGATTGGTAATAAAGGAGTAAATGTCAATGTAAAAAGTGAGAATCAAAAAATGCTTTTGGAATTATTTTGATGGAATTATTTAGATACTATTTATGATTTTCAATCTCCTCCTTATTTCTTTCAACTCTTTTTTTTGGGTTTGAAAGATCATGAATCTTTTACAAATTTATATGATTTCTTACAATTATGTAGATATTATATGAGAGTTGTATGTATATAAGGCAAGAAGGAACAAATATGAAAACATGTAATTTGTTTGATAATGATCCAATGAAAATGTGTCCTAAAGACAAAACAAGAATGAAAGTCAACCATAAAATTAAAGATATCAAAATTGTGTAATTTTTATCGAGCAAATTGTAATTTATGATAGAGCATTTTTTTAATGAGTTTTTTATATTTGGGCATGCACATATTTTTTCTCCCTTGTATATTTATTTAAGGGGTTATACAATAAATGATTTTCTTCATCTTATTATGCAAAACAAAATGATTGAAAAAATTAATGGACCAAAAAAATAAGGATGTATTATTCTTCTCAATGTTGTTGTTATGTATTTATTTTTTGAATAAAAGTTTATATTGACATGTGGGTAGGTGCACAAATGGGTGGACCAATTTGCCGCAAAACCAAAGTCCCTATTTATTCAAAATCCTGGTTAGATTTTGGATATTACAACTATTTTACACTAGTTTACATTGATTTCCTCCATTTTTTTTCCATTACATTAATGACATGTCTAGAATTTTTATTTTTTTAAGCATCTAACAAATTTTTTTAAAAAAAATTCCTTCTTCCAATATGATATGGACTTTTGAGAAAATGCTCCTAATTAACCCATTCAAAAGTTCATAAGTATAGTTTTAAAATTCAACTCATTATTTATTTTGTTCCTACGTTTTTTTGATATGATATCTTATTAATTCCAAGTCCTTAACACACACCCCATTTGTCTATGGACTATAGCATAATACACATAAAAATGGTAGTCAAAAGTGTAGTCCATGAGTTTTGAGTTTAATAGTCCATGGATTTTATGATTTCAAAAAATTTGTAAAATGATTTTGTGCATCATGTAGATATTCAAGTTAAGATCTTTAAACCAAGTCCATTTTATAAATTTTAAGACCTATAAAGCGACATGGGCATTGCAATGGTGAGCATAAAGTAGAATTGGCTTGTGTAACACCCAAATTGGTCCCACCCATTTGTGCATGCACCCATGTCTTTTGATAATTTGATTAAGTTTTATGCATCACATCATTACTATATTTCATAAGCCATATCTGACATCAACTCATGTATATTCCTATAAGCATGCTTTAAATGACATGGGAAGATTTTTTTTTCAAAAATAAAAAAGAAAATATAAACTACAAGTTGTTTGTCTTATGGTTCCATGTACCATAATCACATCAATAGTCACAAAATGGTTGATTTTGACACAGGCCACAAATGTATGGGTGTGGGCATGGACAAGATTCCTTGGAATACATTTTTGCCATGTATTTTGAAAGACAATTTTTGTACATTTGATTCTTTAATCATCTTGAGAGTGGATTCATGAAAAGTAAATTATCTAACAATGGAGTTGTTAGGTTGAGAGGAGTTAAAATGAAAATGAAGGTCGGGTCAGAAACATCAAAGTATTTTGTTGCCCTCTCCAACAAAAATAACTTAAATATGATTTTTTGGGGGGATTTTCAAAGGTACCACTTTACACATTAAAGCCACAAAATAGGAGGGACCAAGGTTATTTGCCAAAAACAAGGCTTTCAAAAGTGTAATTCAAATGCTAAACTATGAAGCAAGAAAGAATTCAATGGTTTAAAAAACTTCAAAGTTCAACATAGAGGAACAAGAAAATACAATTACAAAACAAGATTATGGAAGGAATTAGTTTCAAAGAAACACGAGATTATGAACAACGATTTTTAAAGAAATATAAATATATTAACAATATGCATTTTTTCAAGTGAAAAAATGAACTTGAAAAAAATGCAAATGTGTTTTTATGTTCTTCATTTGAGTTACATCATTAATGATCACAAATTCAAGAGTTTTGTAACTTGTCACATGTTAATTTCATTTAGTTTCCAACACACCCTTAGGTTTACAAGTGGTATTGAGGGTTAAAAACTTGGTGGAATATTTAGTGGAAAGTTTGGGATTTATGTGCGTCAAACAACCATTTTTAGGGAGAATATTAAATAATTGTCCAACCTATTTTTTATCACCCTATTATTATTTATTTTTCTAATATATACATATTAAAGCCACCTTATATTAATTATAATTCATTATTTCAAATTATTACATACTTTATATTATAATTAAATTGTTTGAATAAAATGTACTCTATTTAAAAACTAATTAACTTATAATTTTTACCCAACAACCAGTATATTTCACCTTATATGTTTATTCACATATTTTTTAATTTATTTTTACTAGTCTCCCTTCTAAGATTAAAAACCATTCGTTAAAAAAAGATATAACAAAAAATGAAAAAAAAAGGAACACTAAGAAAAAGAAAAAAACTTGAAAAATACATCAAGGTGGACATGGTGACTTGGTTGGCCATGATGAAAACATGATGACCAAATGGAAACCTAGCTTGGTCCAATATATATGGAAACGTAGCCTACCTAGTGTTTTGGGGATGCAAATCTAGCACAATGGAGGTGACTTGTAGTTTATTAGAGGCAATGAGGTTCAAGGTGTAAAGGGATATGAGGTAGTTAGGCCATGTGAGGGTAAAAGGTAGGAGAGAACAATTAGGAAGGAGAGCTTAGGAGATGTATAATTTTAATATCATAGGTACCTTTAGTAAGGTGAAACCCAACATCAACTTAGTTGGTTTCATCCATGATTGAGTTGTATGGGGGGGTCCATCCCTCATCCATTGGTGTGTTGGTAGATGCAAGTTGAATCAATGAGCTTAGGGTCTTCACTTACCATCTCTTTGGTCATAGGGTTTGTCATAGATTTATAGTTACATTTCATTAGTGTAATTTAGAGATGTTCAACCCAAGTTTGTGTGATTTGATCTTACCAAAAGGACAATTGTCTACTAAGGCCAAACCAAATCAATGCCAAATTTGTAAATCCTTGTATTTAAGAACTAGGTATAATATATTACAAACCTTTTAAACTTGTTATGCAAACTAAAAATGTATTTGCAATAACAAAAAAGTTCTTTGATTGGTAATTCTACATTTCATTGAGATTTTCCCAATTTGCCCAATTCATAGTAATGTGAGAGCTCAAAACGCTTCCCAAATTTCCAAAATTTCAAGATTTGATTCAAGGTGCTTACAAAGGGAAAGACATCTCATCAAACACCTTGTGATGTTTTGCAAAACATGTAAAATTTGGAACGCAAATGGTGGTTTGCACTAATGAACATTGTTGACCCCTTTGTTTCCACCTCTCCACTATTGGATTGAGATTGAGACCCAGAAAAGTTCAACTTGACAATATGAGAGTTCTTGTACAATGATTGGCCTGCACACCCAAAAAGGGGCTGAAAAAAGCTCTTGAAAGTTGAAAACATATGTTCACAATTGACATGAATAGTAGTCAAGGTAGTAGACATTGAAGTTTGAAACCTCACACTCAGCATAGTCAGAATAAAACTCTCCTGGCATATAACCTGAGCTACAATGAATCAAATGGCAAATGATGGATGACTCAAGTCTCACACCATGTGGAAAGGGATGCTTGATTGGCTAATGCACCCAAATGAAATTGAAAGGACCAATTATACCCAATTCTAACTTACCCAATTAGCATGGCACTCAACATCTTACCATTAGAAAGGAGGCAGTCTTTTATATGATAGTAAAATTATCTCTTTGAGTTATAAGTGAACACAATAGAGAATGGGCCTGTGGTGGGAGGTAAATGGTCACTAGGCTAGAGACCAAAATAACCCCCAGGTCAATTGTGTGGAAGGACCAAGGACTTAATATAATACACATATGTGCACAAGATTTTGTGATTTTTTTAGGTTACCAAAGAAACTCAAGGTTAATTGTGTGAGAGGAGTTAGGAAGTGTCTTTGTATGTAAAGTGATTTCAGTAAAATTTGAGTGAATTTGCTGGTCTTAATAAACGGAGATTAGTTAAAAAATAATGAATTCTCTGGTGGTGCAGTGAACATGAATTAGAGAATTGCACCCACATTTTGTAATAATGAATCCTAACAATACAAAGACAAAAAAATTATGTAATTCTTTAGGTTAGAAAAGAAACCCAAGGTTAATTAGATGGGAGAAGCAAGGATCAAATATGAAAATACAAAGGCAAAATATTTGTGAGTCTTTAGGTGGAGGGTAACAGCCGAGGAGAGAGCAGTTATAGAATTAAGTTCTTGCCCAAGGCAGAGCTGACTTCTCCCTCCAAGAGTGTGTGTTACTGAGCACACAAATTGATGTAAGCATTATAGGAAAAAATGAAAAAAATTTACAGCAAGCATTTTGAAATGCTCACTTCTCACGCACAACCTACTACTCACTCACTGGGAGCGTACCTCCAAATACACTAGAACAAGTTGTGGAGAAAACAGCACCCCCCAGCACACCATGAAGGCTGGATGGTAATAATAGGTCAAGAAACAGTTTTCTGTTGGGCTCCAGTTCCTGAGTTAACCATGGTGGTTAGCTCAGCTCAGTTGCTGTTTTACTACCTAACAATTAACAACCCACAAGCAGGTTACATGTAGGTAAACAGCCAGACCAGCCCTTGAGTATGCATAAACCATCTACTTACTTACAAGGTAATTACCAAATTTCCTATCTATTTAACTATATATTTGGGCCATTTCTTTTCTTTTCAAATTTTTCATTTCCAAATTTTGACTTGGTAGTTTTGCCCAAAAGTTTAGCAAAAGTAGTTGAAAATATACTTAAAAACCCAAATTTTCCAAAAAATTTAGGTGGCTAAAATGAGCCCCACAAAAAAAAGAGCCCTAAACAACAGGACCTACTTCTCACGGAATGCAGGGTTATCAAGGTGAAACCAGAAATGAACTCAGTTGAGGTTCATCCACAACAGGGTAATGACGGGCATCCAGTGGATGATGATGACCTGGTGGGTGGCTGGTTCATTCACCGTGGCCAAAAACAAAGACAAATTGGCGGGGGGTGACATAGTACATAGTATTAGCTAAGTAGCAAAACAAGTGGGGGAGGGCGTATTGCAATGGTGTGGGTGGCATGTGAGGGCAGCCGCGGGACCGCCAAAAAAAAGGCCGCCAAAGTTAGGCAGAAACTTTAGCCCCAATCTCTGGCCTGACACCACACGGTAAGCGCTTCTGTTGCTGTTGCCCCTTGCGCGCCCCACCTCCCCCTTTCCTTGTGGCACCCAAGCCTCGGTGCGCTTCTCGTGATTCTTGTTTCCTCGTCAAATCTGTTACATTTTTGGACTTTTGCTGCTCAATTGGTGCCTACACTAACGCTGTTAAGCTGGTCTACCTCCTCCGAATTTCCAGTTGTTTCCTCTCTTCTTCTTCTTCCCCGTAGTTCGCCCTCCTCTTCCCCCCCCCCCCCCCCCCCCCCCCCCCTCCCTTTTTTTCCTCTATAAAAACTCCCCCCCCACTTTTTTTTTTCTCTCATCTTCTCCTCTCCCTCTCC
>Ga0116227_10006804_pt1 | contig 22861 bp, 16 predicted proteins | sample S1TSphgellanicum_FD_89693 | JGI IMG/M metagenome (GOLD analysis project Ga0116227, IMG submission 89693) | Host-associated microbial communities from peat moss isolated from Minnesota, USA - S1T2_Fb - Sphagnum magellanicum MG | ecosystem: Host-associated > Plants > Peat moss > Unclassified...
CATTAGATGATTTTCACTTTGGATAAAAAAAAAAATATCAAGAAAAAAAAAAAAAAAACAGCTTTTTGGGAAAATCCAAAAGAAATTGTCACATTTCAAGGAAAGAAGTTTTGAAATTGCCAAGATTTTGGGAGGCTTTGGGCAGATTTTTAGGTTTCTTCTTTGGAAATTGTAATATTTAGGTAATGGGTGCTAGTGGTTCGTCAACATGTAATAGAGTTCCTAGATATTCTGCTTCTCTATTTGTCTTGTAGCCAGATTTGGCTAAATCCTCTTGTGGGTGCTCGCCACTTTTGGAGCAACATGAGAAAATTGGAAAAAAAAAAAAAGAAGCACTAGGTTGCACCCGTTTTGCTGAGCCAAACCGACATGTTTTGACTTTTCTTCAGCCAATTTTCATTGGCAGTGTCACATACTGAGCAACCCGAGGAGTTGCTCTCACTGCCAACTTCTGTTCAAGTTCTTCTCTGGTACTCACTACGTCACAAAACCTGCAGAAAGCAAAGCACCTCCAAGCATCTCCTCTGCTTCACATTTGTTCACATTTGTTACCCAGTCGAAAGAGAATCCAAGGTGTGCTTTGCTTTGCTTTGCTTATCATTGCAGCAGAGAAGCTGCAAAGCTATCATGAAAGGACAGTTTCTTTAGCTTCTTCTCTCACCCATCTCATCAATCTTTTTCCATCGTGGGTTTCGTTTGAAGAAGAAGAAGAAGAAGACCCAACAATGGCACTAGTGCATACAACGCGCTCTGTTGTTGTGAGGAGTCTCTTCCGAGGAAGATCACCCAGCCAACAACCTCAATGGTGTCGTTTGTTTTCAGGTAAAAACCAAGAGGAGTTTGTTCCCTTCCGTCTGCATTGTGAATTTTGTCATGAAGCATAGTAAATTTTTTCTTGCATGAAAAGATTTGTTGCAGACAGACAGACAGACAGACAGACATATGCAAATTGGAACTTGATACAGAAAACACTTCAAACTAAAAATCTGGTCAAGATCTGATTATGTGCAAGTCTTCTTTCAATGTAGAAGTTTGCATTCTGAAAATTCTCCATTTCTTTAGTTTCCAAGATTGATCAAGAATGCACATAAAACCAAAATAGTCAGAAAACATAAGTTTCTATGTCTAGAGTTCAGGATCTTTTTGTGGTGAAGCACTTGAAGAAGCACCAAGTTCGGGTCTGTGAAACACACAGATTTTGAAGAACAAGAGTCCAAAATCTATCTTGGTGATTTTACAATTTTGTGTCTGCTTTGCACTTCCTCCTAATCTGAAGTGATAAGTGTTTGTGGAGGTGGTGCAAAGTAAATGACCCAGCAATTGTGTTTTTTTGTGGGTGGGAAAGAAAAGCACAGATGATGCTCATGGTGGTGCAGCCAAGGTACCAATCTGGCAAGATCCAACAAGTCCTTCCAAATGGAAAGAAGAACATGTAAGTTTTTTTTTTGGGTTCTTTCTTCTGTTATCATCATCTCCTGATTTGTAAGTATTATTATGTGATGCAGCACTTCAAACTTTGTGTGATCTTCTTGTGTTTCTTCTTCTCAGATGCTCAGCATCATCATCAATATCCATTTCATTTTTTCTCATCATCATCATCATCAACTTTGTCCTTCCTGTGCACCATCATGAACTTTGTTACATTTCATCTTCTCTGATCATCAACATTGTCAACCTTTTTTTTCCCCATTTCATCTTCTCTACTCATCAACATCAAGTTTGTGTTCCCATTTCATCTTCTCTCTGCACCACATGATGAACTTTGTTCCCATTTTTCCTCTTCTTCTCTCCTTGCCATCATCAACAATGTTGTCCGATGTCATCTTCTCTCTGCACCATCATGAAGTTTGTTTTCCATTTTCCCTCTACTCTCCTTGCCATCATCAGATTTTTTTCTGTTTTATCTTCTCTCCTCATCCACATCAACTTTTTGTTCAATTTCATCTTTTTCTCCTTGCCATCATCAACTTTTGTTCCAATTTCATCTTTCTTTCTTTGCTGCCATCATCAACTTTGTTCCAATTTCATCTTTTCTCTTGTCACCACTGTCATCAACTTTGCAATGTTTTTCCAATTTTCATTTTCTTTCTTCTCCATCATCATCAAGACTTTGTTCCCATTTCAATCTTCTCAAGCATCACCCATCATCAACTGACTTTTGTTCCTGGTTATTCACCCTCTCTCCTCACACTCATCTCTTGCACAAATTCTGGGGGTTCAGGTTAGAGGCAAGATTTCAAGAACTTGGGAAAAGACAAAACCCGAAAATCTTTGGCTAGAAAGTAATTCTTGCAATTGAAGGCTAATCAAATGCAGAAAACGTTATTGTTGCAAATTGATTGCAACCCTAATGCTAACATTTTCCAACATTCTTTGAAATTGTTGATGTGGATTGTTAGTGTAGGGTAATACCCTGGCAGCAGCAGAGCATTACACCCTGTGAACCTCTGACTCTGGAGCCTGACGTTTGGGTGTAATGCCCTGCTGCTGCTGCTGCCAGGGCATTACCCAAGGCAAGTGGGTTTCATGATTTCCTGCTGTTATGACAAGAGGCCCCACCATACAGGCCTGCCCTGCATGGGGCTGTTTCACAAAACTGAATGCCCACCCTCAAGGTCATTACATTGGCATTGAAAAATTCATTTATTGGGTTTTCAATGGCAACTTTTTTGGTTCTCAGATTCTTCAATCGGGCTTTATAATACCATGCCATGTTATCCAGCATGAAGGAAGAGTTTGGACATAGCTTCTTGGGGCTTCTAAAGTTGATGCAAGGGGGGGGGAGAGTGGCAGGAGAGGAGTTGGTGGCATGAAAAACTGTGCCCAATTCATAACAGTTTCTTAATGTCAATGTTTTTGATGTGGAAAACAATGCAAATAATTAAGGTCAGTTAATGAGCATTTGTACATATCAAAGGTATGATTGGCTTTGTGTCTAATGTGCATGGCCCAATTTATCATTTGGTTATCCCTGTCTGTAACAAGAGAGATTACCACAGAATGAAGTAATTTGCAGCCCAAGTGAGTTCATTGTTATTATAGATATGCTCTTCTAGATGTTAGAATATGACCTCAACTTTTGATCAATTTTGATCAGTTTTTTTTTTTTTTTTTGTTTTTGCAGTTTGTGTTTGTCTCACTAGCAGGCTGGGGAGCTTTGTTTTATAGTGGCTACAAGTACTTTACAAGTGGCTCAACGACACCCAAGTCTGCAAAAGAAGAAGAAGAAGCAACAGCAAGCAAACGAGATCATCATGCAGACCCAAAAACCGAGAAAGGGAAGCACTAGGAGTGTTCACTTGCTCCCAAGGGAGTGCAGCTCTTGTAATGGACCTGCAATCATAAAGTCAATTGGGATGGGATTTTCAGGTCAGATTCATTAGAAGAGTTGTCGCTCAGGCTTCCAAGTTTCAGCTTCCTCAAATTTGGATCTTGTAGAGAGAGCAATTGCATAAAGACCTCTTCAAGGTTTTCTCAAAAAGGCTCACTACTAAAGATCACTTCTCTCTCTCTCTCTCTCTCATGTTTTCATGTACCACTCTGACAATTTATAAGAAACAGAGTATGTGGTGGAGGACCCATTTGCTTTTGGCATTGAAAAAATAAATTCTCTCTCTCTTTACACAGGAACCTCTATTCCACATTGCATGGAAACAAAACAAAATTTAAAAAACATGTGTCCAAAAAGTTTGCTTGCTTTCTTGCTTGACAAAGAAGAAGTCTAGTTGCAAGTGAGAAGAGAAAGACAAGGAGAGAGTTTAGTAGCAGGTTGTAACTTATATATGTACATCTTGGAAAAGGATGTGTGGAAGCAGGGCGGGGGGAAAGAAGATCTCAGAGATTATTTATGAAACAAGCAGTCTAGAGGATGTGTCTAGCTTCTTCTTGTATGATTACCTTTAAAAGAATTGTGACACAAAAAAAAATTTAAATGGAAAATATCTTACTGAGACAGCCTTGCTTGCTTGCCTTGCTTTCAACCAGTTTGTAGTTGTCAGGTGACAGACTCTTGTTGTTGTTCTGGTTCTCTATCATGTAGCCTCCTTCAATGGTACAGATAGAGAAATGAGTGTCCTTTGGTTAGACCAGAACATGAAATACAGCTTTGTGACTTTCTCCAACCATTTTCTTGCAAACTATAATCAACTTGAATAACAGAATGCAGGATTTGAATGTGAATGAATTGGTCTTTGCAGAGGTTTTGATGATGTGTTGTAGTAATTGTCAGTCTTTGGAGTTGTACCTTTAATCTGTACATTTTTTTAGTAGCTGCTGTGACTTGTGGCAGACCTCCATGGAGTTGTGAAACTCTGGTCATGTTTATGATGATACTGCAAAAAAAAAAATCAGTCATTCACCCCATGCTTGGCATATGATCCAAACTGTCTTGAGTAAAGCTCAACAATCATAGACTTCAATCATCATGGAAGGATTTTACATAAGCAAGTTGGACTTGGCTATTTTTCTGCACAAACCATTTTGCTTTCTCATTGTTCCCTCTTCATTTGGCCTGCTTCTGCCAACAAAATTACCTGTGAGTCTGTGTCACTCTCAAAAGGGTTTTAAGCTTGCTGCTGACCTGGTCTCCAATGTTACAAATTTCAAGTGCTGCACCATATGATGAAGAGATATGTAACTGTTGAAGAGGTATTTTACCTTGATGGCACCATCTGAAGAACTCCAGTCTGCCTTGAATCCCATCTGAACAACACTTTGCAACTCACCATCCAATGCGCTTGATGTCTGCAGCACAAAGAGAAAAGAGAACTGTTTCTTTAAGCAGAGATTCAAAATATGTTTACTGTTTGTGAGCCAGAGATTTTGTGCAAAGAAGGTTGAGTTTGGATCTACAAGGGACAGGCTTAAAAAGAGCTTGGAACTTGCTTAGCAGTTATGTATCACTCTAGCATTTGTTCTATTTTGGATGTGGTGGTCTAAATACCTGAGACAGAAGTTCCCCATGGCTAACTGTAGCAGCCAGCTGGCTACAGAGAGGGTCACTTTGGGTTTGTCTTAGGTAAGCTTCAGATGCAGCAGCTCTTCGAGCTCTGAAGTCTGCAGCACAAGGGCCAGCCAGCTGGAAAGGAACTTGATATTCTGCTTGAAAAGGATGTTCATGGTGCACACCATGATCAGAACCCAACAAAGTGGTTGGTGGTGAAGCACAAGATTGCACCATCTGCAACACCAATTTAGTACTTGGACAATCAGTTTCCTCAAGTATCCTCAGGGTGTGAAACTGTGCAGGCATATTGTGTGGAAGCTAAAATGATTGTTATATTTAAACCATGACATAGTTAAAAGCAAGTTGGTGTCTCAAGGTTCTAAATTCCGTAAGAATGCATAGTGCATACTGATAATGCTAGGACAAAGTTCAACAGAACCAAAGAGAATGATACAAAAGTGTGACCAAGTTTCAAACAGTTCTCAAGGGATTCCATGATTTCAAGTGGCCCACTTCCAGACCTTGTGAAATATACTATCCAAATGGAAGTCAAGTCGTGGATTAACTGCAGCCAACTTCATCGACAGAAACTGCACATGTTTTCAAATCAAAAGTGCTCGTCAGCAGGGGAAGTGCATGCTAATAAGTTCAAGAATATTTATTTCACACAAAATCTCCCTCAGGGAACTTTCAATTCTATGACCAAGCATCTGGCGCCAGCTCTCTAGTGAAGTAGCTTGGTGAAGTGACTAACCTCCACTTGGTGCTGTAAAGATTGCACATAGTTGATGATCTCATCCAACATGACGGCCTTTCCTGTAACCTGTAGCAGAAAATGGTATTTGAGAAAGATGGGGGGCTCAACAATAGTGGTGTTGTGAACTTCTCTCTATCTTGCTCCCAATAGAGAGCAAGAGAAGATAGCTAATGATTAGATGGGCAAAGAGAAAAGGGACACATGTGAGCAACATGCCTAAATTGAGCTCATACATGGTTTTCCATGGCTCTCTCTCTATAGATCTACTCAATTGTTCATATTGGAAAACCCAGAATTATACATGAATTACAGTAGGTACCTTGTTACAGCCTGGGACAAGATCTTGCAGAAACTTCATGCGCTCGCTGATCTTCTCCCGGCGGACCTGGAGAGATCCCAAGGCATATAATGTAACATGATCAGTCTTGTCCATATTTCAGTTGTGAAGAACGCAGTTTCAAGAAATGGCCAGAGACAACCACAAAACGGATGCAAAGAGGAGGCCTTCAATTGCTCATCACGCGAAGCCTTGAAAGACACGGAGCGAATGAGGATGAATCAAACGGGTGTTCCATGTTGAAGAAATTGACAAAACGTGAAAGATTTTTCTACAACTGTCTAGCAGCAAGAGAGAGAAGAAGTGGGTGTTGCAATGTTTCTATTGGCGAGATCGTTATCATTATTATTACCCTTTCTGCGAGGCTATGGCTGTCAGTGGCTTGACCCCTTCGAGCTCGCACGTGGATATAGTCCTGCTTGGGATGACGTTCTGGAGGCTTCGGGGGCCCATCGTCTCTCGTAGACTCCAGGGGGCTTGATTCTCCTGAGTGATCGCTCGTACTGTGTTCTGCCTTGAGGTTATTACCATTGTCTCCCTCCCCACATTTGAACCGCTTTGCTGTTGGCTCCCCGGTGCTTTCCGTCAGCTGCAATGTAATTGATTCCGAGTCAAAAGAAGCCTCATGATCAGTACTGGAAGCTCCAAAAAGCAGAGGTTCCAGAAGAAGAATATAAAGCATAGAAAGGCAGGCTCGTCTGGAAAAGAAATTGGGTATATATGGTCTTTGAAGAAATGGGCACCTTGGCGTCTCTTCCACTAGAGCAAGCCAAATTGCCCCCACAAAGATTGTTATCTTTTTCTTGAGATGTTGTAAATTTGCGCTTTCCCAAACCGGGAGTCGGGCCACCTCGTGAAGCTTGAGAAGCCCTGTAGTTGTTGTTTTCACCAGCTTGCTCGGCGGAAGATGCTAACCCTTGACCAGCACTTCCATCGTCGTACTCAGTAGTCCTAATGGCCGCAGTAGTAGTAATGTCTGTTGCTCCGTTGACAGATTCCACTTGCAGTAGTCCACTCCCCGGTTCGCCGTTGTCGTCGAGATTTGCCTCGGCGACAGGGTTTAGTTGAATTGCAGAGGATTCCCACGGTCCTTCACGTACCATGGCCTTCTTTCCTTGAGTCCCCTCGGGGTGCTTCGATGCTGCTCCAGGGATTAAGCCTGCCGCATGAGTACTCGGTATCCTGAGTGCAGCAAAGCTCGCTGACACAGTGCTGGAAAGCCTTCCATCATGGGACTCACAATGCTGTCGAGACGGTGCATGACATGCGAGTTTCGGACTACAGGCCGATAGCCGTCCGTCTGCCAATGCATGCAAGGAATGAGAGCAGCGCTGGGAGCATATGTTCTCACCGGTGAGGGATGAGAATCGTGACGGGAATTCTAGATCGGAGCCGAATTCCGCTGATGCAGGCTGCGAGGTGGCAAGGCGCACTCGTTGAAGCGCAATACCTCCAGTAGAAGGATCCATTATCAAGCTTTGGCAACTGGATGCGTTCAAGGTGCTCCAGGTGTTTCCCGTCGTCGGCGTTAGATTAGCAATATTGTTGTGTCCAGATCCAGCTGGGCGTCCGCGAGCGCTCATCGCAGGCCCGGCGCCGTCAATGCTACTGCAGGTTCCATTGCCAGCTCCATGCGACCTACCGACAAGTGGAGGTGAACATTGTGCGATGGAGTTGGTGGAGGGAAGCATCATGAGCACGTCCTGAGGCCGCGAGTTCGAGAAGAAAGCACTGGCACCACCAGTGTTCATGAATTGTGTCCAGTCATGATCACCTATGACTGCAGAACAATCCTGCAATTCTTCACAACAGTCAGGGCCGAGTCTATTGCTGGAGTCCTCACGGTTAGACTGCGAGGAAGGAAATGCACGCGGAGAGGTAGAAGTCATATGGCCAGACATCCCTAATGCAGTCAAAGATTTTGACAATGTAGCAAAACTGTTGTTGTCTGAACGCTGCCAGGCAGCTGATTCAGAAGCCGCAGTTGCTTCGTAGACTGAGCAGGATCTATAATTTCCATGATGCGATTCTTCACCAACCATCGACTTATCGCTCAGGGAAGTGGACAAAGCAGCAGGCATCATGTACACTCCAGGATAGCTGCTGCTGTGCTTATGAAGTGATGATGACTCCGGAGTTCCGCTGGAAGAATGAACTGAGCTGTGAACGTGGTCTGCACCTGCGGAAGGTCGCTCTTGGCAAGACATCGTTGATTTCTCGGAGGGAGGAGCCATATACACCATCAGCCGATCAAGGATGATCCGGACGAGCGCTTTATTCTCGCGCAGGATATCTTTCAAAATATCGAAGAGTAACCTGGAGAGTTGAAAGTCTTGAAGCTCAATTTTCCTTCATTCACATGCTCGCGACGCAGCATTTCCACCAATCAACACTTCAGGGAGAAAAATGAAAGGGCAGAAGCGCTCCACAAAAAAACTTTCTTCAGGCTCTCGGATTGGAGACAGACCGTGAAGCTTTGATCGAGACCGGTAATCAAGCGCGCCTTGCAGTCTTGAATCGTTGTGGAAACCTTCGAGGGACTAAAATCCACAGCTCCAAAGCAGGCACCAGGGAACTAGCCTGATGACAACAATGAGATCAAAAGCCACCTGCGACAAGGCAGTGTAACAGCAGACAGAGAGAGGACGTTAGCGGGAGCGCAACATGTATCCGATATATATCTGGAGCGTAAGGTTATGGCCAAGAAATTGTGACGGTTGCTGCATACTGTAATTCTTCGTGACTCTTACACATTCTTGTACGCTTTCTCGTGCATCGGTAAATACACGAATAAGGACGCCATGAAGTTCAAAAGATGCGGACTATTCGTATCTCGCGGGCAGCTAGTACTTACTCTGATCATAGCAACATGGATCCAACTTTTCTCGGCCTTTTGCGATCAACGAGGACTTGACGGGCAACTATTGTTTACTCTGATCATAGCAATGGATCCAACTTTTCTCTGCCCTTTGCTATCAACGAGGACTCGATCTCAGACAAGAGATCTAATCAGAGTTTCAGTTTTGCAGACAATAAAGAAAGCAAAAGACATGCGTCACGTTTACATAATTTCATGTATCCGGAAAATGTACTTCTGCGACAAAGTTTAGGTGCGAGCATGAGAGTAGTAAGTCCATCGCGGCCCATGACGAGGGGAAAGGGGTATTTATTTCTCCAGGCATATTACTCCATCTGAAACTGCAGAGAATGTCGTAAAGGAATCATAATTTCGAGAAGCGTAAAATTTGATCTTGACAGCGCATAATACGCAGCAGACTCGACATCAAGGACACACCGCTAACGCAGGGAACTCATCAGATTTGTCTCAAATGATCAGCAGCTGCAACGAGGGAATGAAACCAAAGTGTTTACAATAATACCTTTGTGTCCAGCAGTTCGTGCATCCGCAGTCTGATCAGGTGGTGTTCATGAACCTGGAAGGATGATCCGAGCAGAAAATCACACAAAATTTACTTCTCTCCAAGAAAAAGAACACTACTACTTCAGTCAGTCAGCCAGCTGTCTGATCAACCTTGGAAGCTCACGTAGAACAATAATTGCAAAGTTTTCATAACAATGCTCGAGACTACAGGAAAAGCTATATGATCTCTAGTGATGAGGAGAACCTTGCGAGGAGGGAGGGACGGACTCGGGTTCAGTCCTGACCACGATGAGTAGCCGGCAGGCAAAGTTCAAAAAACTGAAACAGTCAATACTAGACCTCCTCTAAAATTGCAAGTTTACATTACAAAATGAAGAAGCAAAACTGCTGATCTTATTCAGATCCTCTCCAGCAACCTTTCCGTATTCCGGCGAGTCAACAAAGTGGAGGCGTGAAATTGATTCCGCAACCATCCAGTAATGCGAGCAATAAATAGCAAAGAAGATAACACAGACAGAGATGATGACAGGCGACAACGAGAACACAGACACAGAGAGAGAGAGAGAGAGAGAGAGAGAGAGAGAAAGTACTCTTACATACCTTTCAATTACCCCGGAAAAAAAACGGTTCAGTGCGGGACTAAAAAACAACAAGAAAAAAACAAGAGCAGATCCAGATCCTTCTTCCGATCCCGCGCCCTCAATGCCACACGAAAAGGACCAGGAGTTCGTAGAGCAATAAAGAAGAGGAAAGAAAGGGAAAAAAAGACGGGGGAGAGAGAGAGAGAGAGTACTGGTGCACATGAGACAGAAGCCGCCGCTGCAAAGTGCTGAGCGAAAAACAGAGTCGGGGGAAAAACCAAACCCCATATACACACAAAAAACACATGGCGCCCTTATTACATACATCTCTATTATGGACGTCACAAACCGTCTTCACAGACGAAGAAGTGATCCCGGTGGATGAAAACATTTCTGATTAACGTGTCCAACGCCCGCTTTCACAGATGATAAACGTGGAAAAAATACCAGGTTCTTTCTTTTCTTTTCTCTCCTTTCCTTGCCCCCTCCCTCAAATGTGAAAGGGGAAATATTACTCCAGTTATGATGACTAAAGACTGGGGCCATCAGTTTTGTGATTTGCCTCCATCCGGGTATCTATTTCAGAGGATATATATCTCTTGGCTCATAAACTGTGACCAGAATTTGAACCATAGCCAGAAAACAACCAAATTTTTCAATACACAGGCCCCTCAGCCGTGGGCTTCTTAATCGAAAAAGGGCCTGTGAGGGGTGGAGCTGAGTGGGAACCCAATTCTAGTAAACCCCACAGCTGAGGGCTTTACCGAGCTTAAAGACCACATTTGGATTTTAGTTTTTTAATTATTTTTTCCGATGATACGCTTGGTGGGTATCCGGTAGGTCCATTCTGAAAATCAAAGGAAAAATTAACGACACGTGCCTACATGCATTTCATTTTTCAAAATGTCCTCTGAGTTTTTATGCTCTGCAATTTGCTCTCTAAATACACTAGAAAAATCCAAGGAGGTCTTTACGTGTTTACTTTGAGGCCACAACTCGCGCCTACTCCCGGTCATTGTTATTTATGACCGGTTAGTCACCCAAGGGACCCTTGGTTAGGAGGAATATTCGCCAAAAGCTCAGCCTTCTTATCCTTCAAGCCACAGGAATATTCCAATAATCAGGGGGTCTCCTGACACCTGGTCATGGGAATATTCTATGGCATGGGTTTAATGGCGAGTGGTGGTAGCCTTTTTGCTGCTCTGTAAACGCCCCACTGCTCCAAAAACCCTCCACAACTTTGCATTTGGTCAACATTTGACCTGTAGAGCTCTAAGATGACCGTGAGCACAGCTAGATGAAACAAATGAAATGGATCACAGCTAGAATATGTGATTACACTGACCTAATGGAAGGAGTCCCTTAACTTATTCCAATGTAAAGTACAAGACCAGGGCACTATAAAGTAAGTAGGCACCCTAGAAGCCAAGGTCCCATTCCTGTGTGACAATGGCCACTCTTCTTTTGCATGAGGTGTAGGGTTTAGGGTTTGTCATTTCAATAATTAAAATAGATCATCAAATCCTTAAATTATGGATGTGTACATATGGTTTTGGTGATTGACATAATATTGCACTCAAATACATATCTTTTTTTACCAATCAATATTGGATTATATGGAAAGAAAATTAATTTATAGAATTAAATATGTTTTTCCCACAAAAGTGTAACATCAAAGGAAAATTATATTTAATGTGCATGAGTCATATCTTTTGGATCCAGTGGTCCTCTAATTTCTGAATTATTATTATTATTATTATTTAAAATCACAACTTCTTTTTTCAAAAAAATAATCCAAATAATAGGAAAGCCCTTGATGAGTAGGGAGTGAACTGAGGTGGTTTTGCAATGTTTCCTCTTACAATGCAGGAGTTACTGAATATTGAACAATCTTGTCATGAAAAATTCAATAAAAGTAAAAGCTGAAGATGTTAAGGGAATTTGGGCACATTCTATCGATACTATTGGAAAGCCTTTGATAAGTGGTTTTTTTATGGAGGTAGTTTTATAAATTTTAGACCTAAGGTGAGGGGAGACGCTGAAATTTGAGTAATTTTTGCATTGGAAATTAATTAAAATTTAAAATATTTTTCACAATTGGGCTTTATTGTCAAGGTCCAATTCACACTTGAAGTAATTACATAGCCATGTTCACACTTGGGCTAGTGGCATAGGCCACATTAGTATTCATGAAATTATATTCCGACAGAATTGATATCTATTCCAACCATGATTATGGACTAGGTAACTTAGAAGAAGGTGCTAGTTACCCGGAATAGTAAGGCGAAGATGCATTGAGACTATTTATGGTAAATCCATGCCTCAACTATTGCTAGTAACTAGCTCCCTCTCACTCCTTACGGGAAATAATCATCTTTTGTGAAAATTGAGATGCCCTCTTTTCATCCACGTAGAGAGTGATTATGAAATGTTCATCCAGCTACCAAAGGGTTATATAATCATTAGGCCAATGAGAGCCCAAGTTGGTACCTTTTGTTAACTAATAATAGATCGTTAATGAAATAGAGGTTCAATGTTATGGGTTGTAACTTGGGACTTGATACCCAATCAAGAGTGCCAAGTTCCTCACAAGAGATGGTCGTGTGACCAATTCATTCATGGATATAATGTGCCTTTCAAAATACACTTAGAAAATTCCTCCTAATGCTTTTTGAGTAAGTTGTACATGAATCACAACTAAGTTTCCACCTTGACAAACTATCTTGGAAACCATCTTACTTCCCCCTTACATTACATTACATAGGTGACTACCAATGTAAGTGACTAAATATCATAGGTAATGAAAGAATGTAACGGATTACTACATTGTATGCAAGTGAATAATAATAGAGAAGTAAAGCAGGAAAGCTAATGGTGGTTAGCAATGTACTAACCATTGGCACGCAATGTACCTACTTAATAATGATCAAGTGCCTTACCTACGTACCTACCTAGTAACCACTTACATACCCTACCTACTTACCCATGCCACTTAGGCTCTTATACTAATTAGCACAAAGGGGAAGAAGGAGGAGGGTTTACACTATAGGCCACGAAGGTGTAATTGATCCCTTGTGCAACCTACCAAAAAAAATTGCACCATGACATATCCATATTAAGGTCCATGGCCCTATTATGGAATACCATGTGCTTGGTTATTTTGCCAAGTTGACTTGAGAAATCAAGCTTGAGAAACAAGGACCCAATTGCTTTTTTGGCTGGGCCCCTGATGGGGCCAGCCTTGGGTCCTTTGTTTCTCAAGGTTGATTTCATTTGGAATGCAAGAGACAACAAGTGCAACTAATTAAATACACCTGTGCAGTTTGGTTGGTTTTTGCGTATTTGGGTCCTTGTTTCTCCAGGTTGGTTTTAGTTGGGCATTGGCTTGTGCAACAAATTAAATGGAATTAAGTCTCTGACACACACAAAAAAAAGTACACAAGTTTTGGTTTGGATTCTTTGTCTTGGTGGAGGATTTTCCCCCTTCAAACTTAATACAAAGGTTGAGTTTTCCCTTTTTCCACTAAATCTTATGTTTTCCACTAAATATATTAATAAGTGCCAATATATTAATATAAGATTGAATGCTATATTTTTTTTAAAAATGGATAACGAAAATCATTCTAAAAATAACATATGTAATATATGGCACAAGACCCAAATGAAAACTTGCATGGCAATTGGCCACTAATGAAAATGACTCCCACTAGCCTAATATAAGGGCAATATGTACTTAGTGGCCTTTCACCCTTGTATAGGCAATCTTTGCACACCAAAGGTTGGGCAAAGGGAAAGGTTGTGCAACAATGTTGTTCATGTTATAACTTCATATGTAATAACATGAACAACATGTTATAACTTATAACCCTAAATCCTGTACCCTAAACCTTCGATGCAACCAACTTTGGAAAAATATACTTGAGCACCAGTTTCAATGATAATTAGTTTCGCCAATCACCTTTACCACATCTTGCGCTCACCCACTATCTAACCCCAATTGATTAGGTCAAGTTAGCCTAATGGGTGAGTGGGGTTTCAATGCTTATCTCACACTTTCTCTAACCACTTTGAAAAACTCACATCTGGCAGTTGCAAGTGTAAAGAATTAATGCAACCGAGACCAAGTCAGAATATCTTTGCACTTGTACAAGAGGTTTTTTGCGGTAAGGTGACTGACATTTGATGGTCGGGTGGGTATCTCTAAATTGGGGTGGTGTGAAAGCAGGTCGGGGACCTGGGGACCCACCTCAATACCTAGTGGGAAATGCACTGGAATAGTCTCTAAACGTTTTACATGAAAACCCCAACTATTTGAGTGGGCGGTAGAACTCATAAGGGGGCGAGTGATCGATCATGGAATTGTACCCTAAGCAGCAATTTGTAACATGACCTAATAGTGAATTGAATCAACATGTAACAAGATCTAAGAGTGAATTCAACCCAAACCTATTGTAACATAACTATGTATTTGAATCCAATTGGGTTGTTGGCTTAGGGTTGGCTTCCGTATAAAATACCTAAAACTTGTATACTTTTGAGACCGTGGAAGCCCAAGATGCACATCTAGTTCACAAATAGCAATGTGACATAACAAATGTTGCCAAGCTTTTTTTTGTTTGAAAATGTTCTTCGACTTTTATTATAAATCCGACCATTTGTGAACATGAATCAAAGGGCGAATACCCACAACTTGATTTACACAAATATGCAAATTCATCCCAAATTGTTGCCCTACACTACTACTTGTTTCCCCCACACTATTGTTTTTGGTAGCAACTATACATACCACTATCATCAACCATGGGCAAAAAGAGGGAAACCAACAACTTAATTGATATAAGGTTTAGCGATTAGTGACACAACAAAATGTCGGCCATGTTCTAGTGTTCCCCGTTGAATACAAATCCCGTACATGGACAAACTAAGAACGCCCACAACCTAATTAGTATAGGCATGCAATCGGTGGCAATGCCAATTGTTGCCCCATGTTCTAATGCTCCCCCGATTAAGCATAATCCCCCATCATTTCCGACAAGGACGAAAAGGTGAACAACCCACTCGGTTTAGTCAATACAAACAAGCGATTGGTGGCACCACAAAATGTTGCCGCGTTTGTTTGTGTGTTTCCGGTCGGTTGTCGAATTAAAAATACGACTACAAACGGCAAGGACGATCGGAAGCAACTACACGAACAAGTTAGTCAATACGAACGGATTAGGCGATCGGTGGCACCACAAAATGTTGCCCCGTGCTCATGGGTTCCCCCCATAATGCACATCACTCCCATAGTCATCGTGCAAGGACAAAGGAAGAACTACCACACAAAGATTAGTCGGATATAGGTTGGTCGCCATAAGAAAAAACGCTTTGAATTCTTTCCACACTAGATCTCGGTGTGTTTGCCGACCATCTTCTGGCAATCTGTTGCATTCCAGGTTGTTAGAAGCAGAGCCCCAGTCTCATCAAACAAGGATGGAGATGCACTACTTACCAAAAAAAAAAATTAAAAAGTTCAAAGAAAACCACCTTACAAAAAATCCACTCTCCTTTATGGACAAAACCCAAATCCTTGTGTAGGGTAACGACTAAGGACCTTAACAGCCCTCTTTGAGATCCTTAGCAAGGACTAAAAACTTTGCTTTTATAGATGGTATAGGTGTGAGTCATTTGAGAGGCGAGGAGAGGCGCCTTCCGCGTAAGGTTCTTAAAGAATGTGGAATGTTATGTGTAAGTAAAGATGCTAGTATCCTTTGTTGAGGGAAATAAATTTTTTACCTAAGGTAGTGGTACCGTGCCCTCGACACACATACTCCTGGGATAAAATCTAGGGTTTTCTTTATGAACATGAAAGGGGGAAAAGGAGAATAATTTGCACTTTCTCGATAAATGTAGTGTATAAATTAGAAGGAAGGAAGGAATTGATCTTTATTGCACAAATTTTGCAAATGAAACAACCAACCATATCTGCCATTGGAGCTGGAAAACCAGAGGAGAGAGAGGGGCGCAAGATGCTGCGTGCAACTAATTGGGCCGACCATTTCTGGGTTAGTGCAACAACAACAACAAATTTTCATTAGTAGATTAAAAAACTGACTTGGGTGTTTGTCCATGCAGAAGGGCAAAGTTGCGTTTCATTTTTCTGACCCATGTTTTCTCATGTTGTGTGGCGTGAGGGTGTTGGCAGACATGAGAAGGAGCTTCGCATGCACGCGAACTTGGATCATCACTCGTTCGTTTGTGGCGTCTAGGATGACACAACCGACGGGGTCCCATAACTTCATCCGTATGTAAAATTGTGCAATTGACTCTTGTGCCCGCTCGCCACCCCGCCCTTTCCCCGACTTCCCCTAAGTTTCAACCAACCCTGTACAAACCCACTCCCCCAACCCACCTTCTTCATCAACTCAGCCCCCCAATGGATGAATGAAAGTTGACGGAATTTGTCCAAGTTTTAGTGAAGCAAACACCCACCAACATGGCACCATGCATGATGGATGATGTGTGACCATGAAACACTTTCTCCATTGTATTCATGTTCCATAACTAACCACAGTGGTTAGCTATGTATAAAAACCATCCACATGTAATCTACCTACCTAGTAACCCACCAAAGTGCCTTATCAACTTACCTTCCTACATAATAATCACTTGCATTTCCTTGCCTATTTAGCTAGGGTACTCACCCACTTACGTAGCTAGTTAGCTAGGTAGTGTGCTGAGTGGAAATATGAGGCTTTACAACATAGGCTACCAAGGTTACCAAGGTGGGACCATGGTAACTGGGTGTGGTTCATCCACAATTGAGGCATACTTCTGGGAAATTGTTATGTTAGCAACAGGGTTTCTTTTATTTTCAATTTTGTGATATTGAAAATTTGGCAAAATTTTCCAAAAATATAGATAAAATTAACACAAAGACAAAAAATCCCAAAATTTTCCAATTTTTTGGTCAAAAAGTGGCATTTTTTAAAATTAAAAAATAAACTGATTAGCATTGTTCATAATTTTATTTATTTTCTCTAAATAGCGAGGAAGTGAGTCAGTGAGTGAGTTGTTGTAGACACAATAAACTAAACTGGAAACAGTTGAAGCCAGTTGAAGCCCTTCTGACAACAAGTTTTTGGCCTTGTAATGGACTTGTAATTTAGGAGTTGTTTGAACTTGAACATCAAATTGTTGTGTTTTTTTGGTCAAATTCATGTGTTTTTTGCGCAACAAAAGAGAGTCAAAGAGCTATCACAAGTACCTTGGCAGGATCCAAACCATAATTGTATCAAATTATGTTAAAATGTTGAGATTTTCCCTCAAAATAAATTTCAAAGAACAAAATTTTGCTAAGGAAAATAGAATTTGTTTTTTTTGAAGTATTTGGGAATGTTTTATTCTTCAACATGGAATCTTGAAAATTAATTAAGTATTCAACAGACATTTGTTGAGCTGCCCTTGTAGTTACTATGTTATTGAGTAAGAGGCTAATGGAACCATTTGAATCATTTGAAGTTTGAACATGTCTTTTGTTATGACCATGACAAACAGTCAAAGAAGACATTAACCACAATCAAAGGGTAGAAGAACTTGTGTATTGTGAGCCTCGTCAATCACCATTGCACACCCAAGCCTTGGTTAATGAGAATATTCTCATAGCTAACCAAGGATTAAAAAATACTCTTTTGATAAAAGGTCACTAGTAGGATTTTAATCTTATTCATTTGACCAAGGATCAAAGTGTTCAAGGTTATTTGGGAATATTCTTCATGTCTAGGGAGGGCTCATGGCCCTTAACCCCTAGTGATAAGAATATCCTCATGACCAAGGGTCATAGATAACCAAAGTTCCAGTGACCCCTAGTTATACTAGGGGTCACCAGACCTTTGGTCACTTGGAGCTCTCACTCCAAGTTCCCATAGTTCCCATATCCACTTGGTTGTAGTGTGAGACTTCCCCAATGTTATGCAATGCAATGCTGGAGACACCACTAGAGAACAATACAAACTTGATCCTGAATCCCATTGCATTATTATAGTCCATTAGGGACACAAACAGCCTCTTAAGAGCATATGATATGATTAAATGACAAGTCAATAGAATTTGAACTTCAAACTCTAAACCCTAAACCATTTGGGCAACCAAGAGCATCTCCATGGGTGCTTAGAATGTGACTCCAGACAGTAAAATTTATTGTTAAAAAGTCAAAATGTGCCAGTTTAGCTCAGGAATGGTTTTTTTGCACCAAATTTGTGCAGCTTGCCATGGCTGGTAAAAGGTGGAACACAGTTGTGCACCTTCGAAGAAGAGTGTAATAAATTAGACCTGACTGCGGCTCAGTATTTCAGGTGGTTTGCTATTAGTAATACCCACGTATATGCAGTTCCCGTTACAGTTTTATCGGTGGGATTGCCAAAAAAAAACACAGCTCAACTTAAACATTTGATTTTGTTATCCAGAGTGACATACTGAGCACCGGTGGAGATGCTCTAATCAATGTGACGCAATAATACACGGAAGTTTTTGCATGGTGAAGTCTAGAAAAATGTTTTTTTTTGTTTCTTTGTGTGAATTTTATGGAAATTAGAAAAAAGATCGAGTGTAACTCATAGAAATGATTTTTGGAAAGAAAAGAAAAAAGTGCCAAAACCATCAGAATTTGAGGAACAAGTGTTTTGTTTGTGTGTGTGTGTGTGTGTGTGTAATTCTCTAACACACATAATTCTCTGACGATGGTCAGAAAAGGAAAGGTAGTCAGAGCCTCGTTTACCACACTTTCCATATGGGTATGGTAAGGCTGGGTCCTCTCACTTTCTGTGTTCTGTTTGTGTTGGGAAAATGTAAAACATTTCAGAGGCAGATGAGTTCACAAAAATCCATACTCGGAAAACAAGTGCAATCGGTATCTCATAAATGCACTGGCACACACACACACACACAACACCCACACACATACACAGAGACACCCCCCATATTACTTACTTATTGTCTTCCACTCCCAAAGTTAAGTTTGTTGCCTGGCCAACAGGCAACAATGGCCAGCCCAACATCTCCTACAGACCCCGACAATCTATGGTCTCATCATATATTGACCCTCCCGCTTACGACATTTGGCAATAATCTGTCTTGACACTTGGTGACAATCTATCTTGAAAGACGATCGCCTATTGTCACCCTACTACACCCACCATAACCTAAGGTAGAATCACCTAAAACCCGTCCAAATAAGTAGTTTGTGCATAAACAACTCTTGGTTACATCTTGCACGGTTGATTGGTTGGTTGGTTGATTGGTTTTTTTTTTTTTTTTCTTCCCCCTTTGGAAGAAATACAATAAGACTCATAACCTAATTCAAGTGAAATTGTATTTTTTGAGCTTTTATAGAATTACTTATGATTTCTTGATATATGTAATGAGAGCCTCTTCACCATGGGGCCACTACCCCTAATATATACATATACATATATTTGCTCATACATGCATGGGCTCCAACTCAAACTATGTACATGGGTCTACATTTAAATGTCTGAAATTTCATGACACATTTGCAATGGGAAGCATTGGGAGAATTTTCCTCCTATACTTGGAGGGCACCTTATATCCATGGATTTTCCTTATATAAAAGAGGAGAGATCTTATATCCACTCCTTAACTTACACCTACTTATAAGTCTAAATAACTTTAGTGTTTAATTTGAAGTTATGATACTAGTTGGTGTATCAAATGTTTAGAGACTTATTTTTGTGGGGGGACTAGTTGTGTGGTTTATTTCAAGAAATGATTTTTTTATTATATAGGAAGCAATTTTCATTTTGTGTGTTTTAAGTTAAATGGAACGTCTTACTTCCTTTTGTTTCTTTTGTTTAAAAACTGTAGAAAAATCAAAAGTAAAGGAGCATTACAAAGGGGCAAGAAGACAAAGAAGAAGGAGGTACCTAATTGCCCAATTCACATTGACTTGACTAGAGTGTGAAGCATCAAAACATGATGAATTTGTGCCTAATACAAGTAGGGGATTGACTAATGTGAAATGGATGAAAATAAATGGAGTCTATAAGACCATGGTTCACTTAATGCCCACTTAAGTGAAATGAATTTAGATTGGGGGACTTGGAAGTACCCATCAATCTCAAAGGACATGTACATTTAAGTTTACAACACCAAATTGGCCTTCAAAAACCTCTTGTGTCAAAGGTTTGTTTGATACCTAGTCTAAGTCTTAACCCAACCCATAAGGTTTGTATGTATGTGTGTGTGTATATAACTGTCCGGACAACAGTTCAATCCTTTCCTTGCTTGCCTTAATGGATTTTTCGTAGTCAAAGTCAATAGTATTTTGTAGCTTGAAATTTAATGCAAGTGTGTGTGTGTGTGTGTGTGTGTGTGTGTGCCATAAGGACTAAGGACACACACACAATTTAATTGTGTAAATTTAATTTTGTTAACAATTTTAATTTATTAAATTGTGTGTGTGTCTTTAGTCCTTACTTAATTTTGTTAGTGTAATTTTTTGGTGCATTCTAGAAAAGCCGACAGCCTCAGGGTTTACTCTAGATGCGCTGAATGAACCGTCACAAGCACTCCATGAAGGATGGATGGATGATGATGGTGGACAAGAAATACTTTTTCATTGGGTTCAAGTTCCTTAGAGTAACCGAGGTGGTTAGTTTTGCTCAGTTTGTTTTCAACTTAAACACACTTATGAACAAACCATTAGTCTTTACCGATGTACTAACCATCGACACGTATCTCCCTACTTAACGGACTTAATTATCATCTTACCTACATACTTAACTTTCAACATGTATCGTTTATGGGAATTATAATTCACCAAGGTGAAACCCTTAGTACTATTAACTCGGGTGAAGTTTCTTCACAACAGAGTCACAACCAGCTTCCAATGGATGGTGCACGGGTGGCCTTGTTGGTTCGCCTCTAGCCAGCAGTGTGTCGGATGGTGGGAGGGAGTGGACGAGATGGAGATGGAGGACGGTGCTCAGAAAACCCGAAAATCGACATCATCCAGCTTTTTTCCCTCGCCTTTCTCAAGATCCAAAGTGTGGAATATTTTGGAAAGGAAAACACCCCAACTGGTTTTCAACTAGTTTTAGTTTCTTATAGTTTTTCAGGACCCTTTCTCCAATTAGGAACTGCCATGAGAGTTTGAACACTGGATCCAAACTCAAGGGTTGGCAGTGATCATGATTGATCATACGTGTTTATTTTGGGGTTTATTTTTTACCTACATAGAATCCTTTTTGGTTTGTAAGGATGCTCAATAGCTCCTCAAAAGCCAGCATCAGCCCAATAGCCTTTTCAAATTACACAGAACCTGGTGCCAGCCCTGAACAACAATGTGTAGCTGCATTAAAAAATGACCTATATGGCGAGACAATTTAACTCTCACCACCTGGGCCAATCATTGTAGTTGGCTAATAAGAAACAATCATTTCCTGTTACATGTGCTCTTGCTGCACACTGTAAACAAATGCATTTTTTTATCAACCCAAAGAAGGTTCACAATTTTTTTATGTAAAAGTACTGTAAAGGCCAATGTACTGCTGCCATTGATCATTCTCTTAGTGATTAGTAAGTGACCCTGCATTTTAAAATTGGATGGGAAGAGTCAAAACATGTTGGTTTGGCTCAGCAAAATTGGTTTGGCCCAGCATTTTTGCACAGTCTGCTGAGGCTGGTGAAAAACAGAGCAAAGCCTTTAGCACCTGCTACAGAAGAGTGTAATAAATATGATCTGACTACTCATCCCTACTGTCGATTGGTCAATTATAAAGATTGGTCAAGGTGGTTTGCTATTACAAATTTAGTAGTCTTCCACCTCTTTGCAGTCCCAACCTTACTTTGATGGGTGGGGTTGGAGAAAAGTAAATAACTAAACTTGGATGTGAGAAATAATTTGGCAGGGTCATATACTGAGCACTGCTGGGGATGCTGTACATTAGCTGCACCCATCACAGTATTTGGCCCTCTAGAAATCCGTGTAACATCCCATATAGTGTGTTTATTGTTTCCAGATCACCACCCATAGACATGAAAAATGAGACAACATAACAGGAGACATTATTTAAATGCAACCATTTGAACCAGATTCATATGTATGATTTTCATTGTGTAATCAAACAAAGAAATGGTGATTAAATATTTTTAATTAAATGTTAAATTTTAAAGCCAGATTTGGCTAAATTTTCCTAAGGATGATGCCACTTTTTTAAAAGCACCTGAATAAGGCATCAAAACTCAATAAGGCAATAAAGCAATAATCAACATCACACCGAAACACCCTCACCGGGTATCAGGGTGGTTCTTAAGGTTCATAGCTGTTCTCAGAAAACTCAAACACCCAGTTCTGAGGTATAACCGTGGTTTTCAAATTCATTGAAAAACTCAAATAACTGACCAGAATTGAGTTAGCTTGACCTCATATATGCCAAAGTTTTAGAATATTTAAACAAATGTCACATATTTCATCCATCAAAGTGATGGGTATTCCAAAGGACTAATAAGTGATATGCTTCAAGTTGATGGATGATAAATATTAGTAAACCTAGATGAAAAAATGGATAAATTATTTAATTTCTCTTCAAGTATTTTGCGGGCATTTAGGTCTTGTCCGAAGCTACATTAGCCTTTACTCTATTTAACCCTCCAATATTAGAAATTGCGGCAAACCCCTTCTGGGTATCAAGGCGGTTCTAAACCCTCCCGCTCTTTAAGCGCTATCTGGTCATATTAGCTTGATAGGGTCCTTGCTACTAGTTTCGATACCATGTGTAAGCCTATATCTAGTGTTGTGTAGGTATATTTGTCATTTTTATATACCTGTTAAATATGTAGAATATATATATATATATATATA
>Ga0116227_10006805_pt1 | contig 22852 bp, 27 predicted proteins | sample S1TSphgellanicum_FD_89693 | JGI IMG/M metagenome (GOLD analysis project Ga0116227, IMG submission 89693) | Host-associated microbial communities from peat moss isolated from Minnesota, USA - S1T2_Fb - Sphagnum magellanicum MG | ecosystem: Host-associated > Plants > Peat moss > Unclassified...
GGTGAGTCTTGTGTGTCCAAGTGCCCGTGGCAAGTCCCAACACCAAAGGGTGTCCCGAATGCTAAACTAACCTCTTGTGGTTGGTTTTTGGATGCAGATTCACACGAGCTAAGCTAGTCCCTCATCCTAGTCTAATCCCTTGGCTCCCAATTCGACCCTCTACCCCTTTCTAGAGTTGGAAGCCGGGAGTGTGCCTCCAAGTCTCAACTTTTTGCAACTTGACTTTGTGAAACCCTCAAGTGGGTTTCACCCCGTGACTTGGGAGCGCGTCAACATACCCCATTCCTTTTTGCTGTTAGCCATAAGTTTTTATAAAAGTAATTTTGATTGACAAAGGCAAAAACTAGGAACACCAGGTCAGAAGTTTCTTTAATGAATGCAAAGTTGGAAAACATCATCAACAATTTTTTTCAGAGGTGAAAGTTTGTTGCCACACTACACTCCGAAAGATGAAAGAATTACTAGTAATCCAGAATGCGACTCGTTAATGACTCTGCACTTTATCCTGTAAACACCACTTAAAAAATTCGATTCACTAAAAAACCTTTGTCAATCTACGTCTTAAATTTTTTCTCAAGGCAAGCCGTTCACAGGTTCTTTGAAACTCCTTTGTACCAAAGCTTTTGAAGTTCCAGCCATGCTTTATGAAGATCATTGTATCTGATAAAAACTCCTGGAACTTCATTTATAATATGATACCATAAAAATTCAGAATCAAGGGGACTGTAAGAAATACAAAGTGAGGGGCATACCGAATTTGTGTTTCCCTATCATAGAGAAACAATTAATGCTACGAACAATGGGGATCATGCACACTTTTGGATCGAGGGTGAATAGCTTGGGAATGCCAATTGGCTCGTGTAGACCAAGACCGAGATTGCTCGATTAGTCTACAATGCCATACAGTTCATCATGAGGTGTCCACCCACGCCCCAAACAAAACACCAGAAGAATACTACGCATGGAAGATCGCCACATCTTTGGGGTGAAACAAAAATCGCTTCACCCCGAAAAACCTAATGAACAATTTGTAAGAACTTGAAGGAATTTGTATCTCCTTGTCACATAGAAACAATCAATGCTATAAACAAGGGGGATCATGCACACTTTCAGATCGAAGGTGGACAGCTCGGGAATGCCAATTGGCTTGTGCAGACCAAGACTCGAATCGATCGATTGGTCTACAGCGCCATACAGCTCGTCAAGAGGTGTCCACCCACGCCTAAACAAAACATCAAAACATTGCCACATCTTTGGGCTGAAGAAAAAATCACTTCACCCCCAAAAACCTTATGAGCAATTTGCAAGAACATGCAAGAATTTGTATCTCCTTATCCTCAAAAAGCAATCGGTGCTGTAAACAATGGGGATCATGCACACTTTTAGATCAAAGGTGGACAACTCAAGAATGCCAATTGGCTCGTGCAGACTAAGATCAGGATCTATCGATTAGTTTGCAATGCCATATAGCTCGTCACGAGGTGTCCACCCATGCCCCAAACAAAACATCAAAAGATCGCCACATCTTTAGGGTGAAGTAAAAATCACTTCACCCTCAAAAACTAGATGAATAGTTTAGAAGAACTTATAGGAACTCATATTTCTCCGTCACAAAGAAAGAATCAGTGTTATAAACAATGGGGTCATGCACACTTTTAGATCGAGGGTGGAGAGCTTGGGAATGCCAATTGGTTCGTGCAGACCAAGACTAAGATCGATTGATTAGTCTTTAATGCCATACAGCTCGTCATGAGGTGTCCACCCACGCCCCAAACAAAACATTAGAAGATCGCCACATCTTTGGGGTGAAACAAAAATCACTTCACCCCTAAAAACCCAATGAAAATTTTACAAGAACTTACAGAAATGCCCCAAACAAAACATTAAAAAAATACTCTGCATGAAAGATTACCATATGTTTGAGGTGAAGCAAAAATCATTTCACGCTGAAAAACTTAATGAGTAATTTGTAAGAACTTGAAGGAATTTGTATCTCCTTGTCACAAAGAAACAATCAGTGCTGTAAACAAGGGGGATCATGCACATTTTTGGATCGAGGGTGGACAACTCAGGAATGCCAATTGGCTCGTGCAAAGCAAGACTCGAATCGATCAATTGGTCTGCAATGCCATACAGCTCATCACGAGGTGTTCACGCACGCCCCAAACAAAACATCAGAAAAATATTACGAATAAAAAATTGCCACATCTTTGGGGTGAAACAAAAATCACTTCACCCCGAAAAACCTAATGAATAATTTACAAGAACTTGAAAGAATTTGTGTAACCCTGTCACAGAAAAGCTTTTGTAACTAGTGAGGATCATGCACACTTCTAGATCGAAGGTGGACGGTTCGAGAATGCAAATTGGCTCGTGCAGACCAAGACTGGGATCGATCGATTGATTTACAATGCCATACAACTTGTCACGAGGTGTCCACCCACGCCCCACATAAGCTTGATGGCTTGCTAAAACCTCATTGGGTTCTGTACAAGGACTAAAAGTCATATTCAACACCAAAGCTCTCAAAAGGAAATCATTATACCAAGCCAACAATTGTGGACACACTCTCAACCAGATGTTGTCTATCCTCTTTGGAAAGCTTGCTGCATTGCAAGAAACATGACCAAAATTAAGGCTCTCTCTTGGCTACTTATGAGTGCCAGTTCATAATGAAATGAACAATAAAAACACCAATGCATCACTAACAACAACCAAGTGACAAAACTGGGTCCATCTGACTAGCACACATGAATTGGCTTTGAACATATTAATAGCCATTGGTCCACATTACACAGGTCCAAGAAGGAACGTCATTATTTGAGTCAGCCTAATGTACATCAGGAAAGTCGAAAGTATCATCAGTTTATGATATAGGCAAGTCAAAAGGGGATTACACATAGCTAGCTTCAGACATGCTAGAGAATTCAAGGTTAATACCTCAAGGCAGCAGTCATTGCTGAGTGAAACGATCCATTTATACTTGAGCCATCAAAACAACAGTCCACCATCAGAAAAACAGATAATAAATCATGCCGAAGAAACCAATTTGCATTGCAAGTAGAACAAAACTTCTGAAACCAATTCATGACAGCTTGATTTGCAACACCAAAATTGCAAAAACAGTAGAGGCATTTGGGTTCCAGCCAGCATCTATATGTAATGACCTACCACCGAACATTGCAAGGGAGAATCCTGGAATGATTGATGCATAGCTGCAATCCACATGCACAAAAATTCAAGAATTCTAGCATGTGAATTACATGTAACAAAAATCAATCGGAATGCCTCTGCTCAGTTTTGGTGCTTCTGCTTAAACAACAAAATGGAGAAGTTAACTTGAGTACTTGAAGGCATTTATAATAGGTCCAACTCCAAAAACAACTGCCAACATTATTTCTCTTAATAGTCCCTGTGATGAAAACAACAATATTGTCATCCAATGTTGGTAAATTCTCAACTCAAAATGTCAAATTACCATATTCTTCATGAAATAAACAATAAAAATACACCTGCTATTTCAGCAAACAATGAGCATTTTGTGTAGAAGCACATTTTTGCTCTTGAAAAGAGTCTATCAAAACTAAAGATTTCAGATAGCAAAGCTTGCACATCAGAAACAAATGTGCCCCCCAAAAAAAACCAGAGTAGCACATACCATAAATTTGCTGATTGTTGTAACTGCTCCTATAGTACCCACAACTTGCCACAGGGTTTGACACAATTTGCAAGCTTCTCAGAATCAAATGTAAAAGTGTCCAGCCTAGGAAACAAAGTCTTCAAAGAAAGACTATGATTTGGTGAGCAATGGAACATCATTATCCTTGTCCTTGGCTGCCCAATCGGCAGAGTGATAATGGGAGCAGGAAGAAAAGTTGCCATGGCAGCTTCTTACACTTTAGGTACTTCAGTCCACTATGTTCATTCACCCAATTTTCCACCTAAAAGTTCTATGTCATTCCTATTACTTTCCGTACTAAAAAACCCAACTGGGATCCAAGTAAACACTGTTGCAGAGCACACTCAAGGCTCCTCTGATTTTTTTTTTCGCTTGTCAATCAAAAATATTTGCTCTCAGAAAACATAAACCTAATTTTCCCCTCAGCACAATCTCCCATTGAATTCTGCAATCAAACTTTACGTCACACACACTCTCTTCAAACATACCTTAAACCTAAACCCTAAACCTAAATCCAAGTTGACCCTTTTGCAACGCACACTCAAGGCTCCACAGACTTTTATTTTTATTTTTCTCCTCTGTTAATCACACATGTTTGCTCTCAAGACAGATGAAGCTAATTTTTCCCTCAGCACAATCTCCCATTGAATTCTGCAAGCAAAATCTGTCACACACTCTCTGTAACCATCCCTTCAACCTAAACCTGCATCCAAGTATACCCTGTTGCAGCATACACTCAACGCTCCAAAGATATATATTTTAAAAAAATTCTTCTGTCAATCACACATGTTTACTCTCAAAACACATGAACCTATTTTTCCCCACAGCACAATCTCCCATTGACTTCTGCAAGCAAACTCACTGTCACACACACTGTTTACAACCATCTCCATCTAAACCCTAAACTATTGACAATCTTACCAGCGAAACAGAAACTCGAGAGAGAAAGGGGCAGAGACTCACCAATGCGATGATATGCTCCTCGATCCTTGGTGGTCACAAGATTTCGGGAACCCCTTGCGATTTCATCTTCCCTTCACACGGAGAGCTGCAAATGTCGTCTGTGCGCCTATCACCGGGCCGTCATGGGCCAGTCAGGCATGGATGGCATGGTTGTTTACAAGATCTCAAATGAAATTTTAAGACCTGAATTGATGGGGGTTTTAGGAAAGAAAATAAATTTGATAGTTTGATTTTTTGTTTAAATTATGCTCAATGAAATACCGGTCAAAATGTGTAATTATTATTTATAGAACATGGTTGTAGGGTATGACAGTTGGGCTGAGCTTTCAAAAAATTAAAAAAACTTTTTTATTTTTGTTTGATTAGATGTAGGTTTCAAGTTTGGAAAGAGAAGACAAACTGTAACACGAAATTAAGTCGCCGCACCAGTGTGAACACTTCCTGATCTTGGAAGGTAAGTTTGCTTTATTAACCATTTCTTTTTGTGGCGACTGTTTCTCCATTACTACTGCATGGAAGTGCATGGGAAATCTCTCTCTAGGTGTGTGTGAGATGTTGTACAGGAAGGAATGAATGGCGGCTGCTACTGAATGAGCATGGAGGCTAATCACGCGTGGTAGAGGCGGCGCCGAATTATGGTGAGCAATTATGAGCTGAGGCGGTTTGGAGGTGCTGAAGAGATGAGCTATGAAGGGGGTCCTCAAATTTTTCTGCATAATAGCCAGTAGAGGAGAAACACTGATTGTGGTTGAGGAGCTTAAAAGATGTATAGGTAGTAAAGGAGAGCTGCTGGTTGTTGGTTATTGATTTTTTTTCGCTGCGCCAATAGCTCGGCCAAGGAATTACATTTTGTTTTCATGTGGCATTATCTGAAAGCAGAATAAAGTGAGATCCAAAGCCAGAGATCTGTTGAATGTGTTAGCATGGAAGCCCATGAGCACAAGCTGTGTGCGTGAGTAGAAGTTTGTAGGGTGTTTGTAGGCGAATGCTCATGACAAGGAAGGAAAGATCAGAAGTGTAGTCAGAACCCCAAGAACTGCAGATCGTGTATAGATCCAGTAGGCAGCATGGTGTTTGTTTAAATTAAGCACTCCTCCTTTTTGGTATCTTCTGGTTGATTGTCTTATTGGGAGGAGGCTAAAGTAAAAAGGTAGATAGATGTTCTGGTAAATTTGCGTAAGATGAGGCCCAACAACTCTGAGTATGCCTGCTAGGTAACGCTGCCAGTAAAGAAAGATGGGAGCAGGCGTTTCTGTGGAGACTATCGACCACTCAACGCACAAACGTGTCGAGATTCATTTCCAATGCCACTCGTGAAGGATGTAATTGATCAGCTGGGAAACTCATCATGGTTCACTGCCTTAGACCTGTAGTCGGGTTTTTGGCAAATTCGGATGGCTCCAGAAGACATAAAGAAGACCGCTCTAATTACTAAGACTGGATTGTATGACTGGACGGTTATGCCATTTGGATTGAAGAATGCAACGAGTACATTCACACGAACCATGTCAGAAATCTTTAAGGACTTGGGTAGCAAATTTCTGAAGGTATTCGTTGATGACCTCAATGTACACAGTGAGAGTTGGGGGGAGCATCTCCAACATCTGAATGCAATTCTCTGCAAACTTAGGGAAGTAAATCTTAAACTGAACCCAAACAAATGTTGCTTTGCTACTAAGTCCATCACATTTCTAGGCCATGTGGTAAGCAAGGAGGGCACCAAGCCAGATCCTGGGAAGATCGAAGCAGTTCTGCATTTCCTAACACCGAAGACAGTCACCAGTGTCAAGTCGTTCTTAGGTCTGACAGGTTACTACCGAAAGTACATTCGAGGCTTTCGAGATTGGCGAGTCCTCTATTTGAGTTGACAAAGGAGGATGTTGCATTTGTGTGGGATGTGGGTTGTCAACAGGCATACCAGGCATTGAAGGCAACGCTGGTGGACGCGCATGTGCTCACACAACCAGATTTCAGAAGAACATTCTGGCTGGATGTAGACCGGTCGCCCAAGGGTGTTGGAGCTATATTGTCACAGAAAGAAGGCAGGTTTGAGAAGGTGGTAACGTATGCCAGCAAGAGCCTAACAGAGGCACAGAGGAAGTTCCACCCCATGGGAGGGGAATGCTACACGCTGATTTGGGGCATCATGCATTTCAGGCAATACTTGCACATGAATCATTTCATTCTATGCATAGACCACAAGCCGCTTGAATGGTTGGCTACTGTGTCAAATGCGAATGGTAGGAGAGGAAGGTGGGTAGACATGCTGTAAGATTTTAGCTTCAAGATAATACACCGACCAGGACTCAGGCATACAAACGTCGATGCTTTGAGCAGGAATCCAATTGGACCAGTTGCTAATGACGATGACTTCAGTGAAGAGATACAAGACATTGCAAGTACTCGAATTGATGCATCTAAAGGAGATGAAGAGTTTCTCTGTGTTCGGACAGGCAAGGAAAAGGAATGGTTCGATATCAGGAGAGGGGATAAGGAATTGGTATAACACCGTGCCTGTTGTTTCGAGATTAACCACTGTAGGTATGACGACAGCCATCAGTTGTATGTAGTTGACGTTGTATCAGGAGAAGAGCAGCCCGAGGAGGTTGTTTTAGGTGAAGCAGAAGCTGTAGTTGGCTGAGATTCGTCGAAGGTACTTCTGGCATCATCGAACTGAAGATGTTAAGGCAGTGGTCAGAAGCTGCCAACAGTGCCAGCTGGTGAGGAGCAAGGGTTGTATCTGCTCTGGGGATGAGTAATTGAAGAGCATTCCCATCTGTGACTTATTCCATAGAGATGCATTGGACATTGCAGGACCTTTGCCTGAAACCAAGTCAGGAAACAGGTACATTTTGGTGGCCATCGACCATTATTCCAAGTGGTGCGAGGCAAAGGCGGTTGTTGACCATAGTGCTAAGATTGCATCCAGGTTCTTGGAGGACGACATCATCTGCAAATATGGAGTACCCAGATTCATACTCACTGATAATGGTGGAGAATGGGCTGCAGAATTCGAAATGATGTGCAAGGATTACGGAATTCAGCATCAGTGCACTGCACCTCAGTGGCCTTAATGCAATGGGATGGCGGAACGCATGATTAAGACCATCAAACATGGCATCACTGTTCTTGTTGCAACACCAGGCAATATGGATTGTTGGGACGATCATCTAACTAAGATTCTGTTTGGGTATCGATGTGGGATCCAGGCTAGCACAAGGTTTTCACCCTTCATGATCCTAACTGGTCGCACACCACGTCTCAATGCAGACAATTACCTGCACGCCCTGACTACTGAGACTGATGTTGGTGCGGAGGTGGAGGTGGCTGCAGCACAATCTCTGTAGAAAATGGGGCTCATTGCAAGCATCCACGAAAACGTTTTGTTCAATGTGGAGCAAGCACAGAAGCAGCAAAGGAAGACTTATGCTACCCGAAAAGGTAAGCATCTGTTTGAGGGTCTGGTTGCAGGGGTGATGATGGTGAAGATGAAGAAACTAGGGAAGAGAAGAGCTTTATCTACAAGCTAAGAGGGTCCATATCAGTTCGTCAAGCATGCTAATGGGAAGGGAAACTTTGACTTTGAAGAGGGCACTTGACTATGCATTGTCTAAGATGATGATGGACATCAGTGGGAAAGGTCTCGTTGAGATCTCCAGATCTATCACATTCCACCAGACTAAGTGGGGCTGAGGGACTTAGATTTTCAAAAACGGAGGGGTTACATATGTAACACGAAATTAAGTCACCACGCCAGTGTGAACACTTCCTGATCTTGGAAATTAAGTTTGCTTTATTAGCCATTTCTTTTTGTGGCGACTGTTTCTCCATTACTACTGCATGGAAGTGCATGGGAAATCTCTCTCTAGGTGTGTGTGAGATGTTGTACAGGAAGGAATGAATGGCAGCTGCTACTGAATGAGCATGGAGGCTGATCACGCGTGGTGGAGGCGGCATCAAATTATGGTGAGGAATGGAGCTGCAATTATGAACTGAGGCGGTTTGGAGGTGCTGAAGAGATGAGCTATGAAGGGGGTCCTCAAATTTTTCTGCAGAATCACTAGTAGAGGAGAGAAACATTGATTGTGGTTGAGGAGCTTAGAAGATGTATAGGTAGTAAAAGAGATCTGCTGGTTGCTAGCATTCTTGGCTGGTTATTGATTTTTTTTCGCTACGCCAATAGTTCGGCCAAGGAATTGCATTTTGTTTTCATGTGGCATTGTCTGAAAGCAGAATAAAGTGAGATCCAAAGCCAGAGATCTGTTGAATGTGTTAGCATGGAAGCCCATGAGCACAAGTTGTGTGCGTGAGCACAAGTTTGTAGGGTGTTTGTAGGCGAATGCTCATGACTAGGAAGGAAAGATCAGAAGTGTAGTCAGAACCCCAAGAACTGCAGATCGTGTATAGATCCAGTAAGCAACATGGTGTTTGTTTAAGTTAAGCACTCCTCTTTTTTTGGTTACAAAACCTCTTTTTTTCTTTAAATATGGTTTTTTTCTCTTTCTTTTGCTCTCTGTTTTGTTTTTTATTTTTTGTCATCTATTTTTTAATATTTTTTAAAGACTATTTTACTGTATTTCTATTTTTTGTTTCATGTTTAAGTGTTTAAAAAAGTTTCTAATTGTTAAAGTGTTTTCTTGTTTTTTTTTTTTAGTTGTTTCCCTTTTAAAAATATATATTTGTTCTATTTTCATTATGATAAGTTGTATTTTTTCTTATTTTCTACTCTTTATTTGGTTTCTTCTTTTTTGTAATTTTTTTCTTTTAATTTTCTTTTACTGTATTTCCCTTTTCTTGTTTCATTTGTTTTTATTCCTTTTTTATAGTTTTTTCTTACTTTTTTTTGTTTATGTTTGTTTCATGTTTTAATTTTTTCTATTTTTATTCTGTCTATTTTTCTATTTTTATGCATTTATTTATTTGTTTATTTAGTTTCTGTTTTCTTTTTTTTAAAAAATCTAGTTTAACTAATATGTTTTATAATTAAAATAATTAAGAAATCTTTTTTATTTATTTTTGATTAGATGCAAGTTTCAAGTTTGGAAAGAAAAGACAAACCTCTTTCTTTTTTTAAGTATGGTTTTTTTTTTTTTTCCTTTTGCTCTCTGTTTTGTTTCTTATTTTTTGTCATCTATTTTTTAATTTTCTTTTAAGATTATTTTACTCTATTTCCCTTTTTTGTTTCATGTTGAAGTGTTTAAAAAAAGTTTCTAATTGTTAAAGTGTTTCTTGTTTTTTTTTTCTAGTTTTTTTTCTTTTTTAAATATATATTTGTTCTGTTTGGATGGATGACGAGATGGATGATAGGATGGATGGATGGATGAAAAGCTTCATTTCGTCCATGACGTCCTTTACTATATAAGAATATAAGATTCCCATTTCTTTTTCTTTTTCTTCTTTCTGTCTTTCTTTCTTCTTTCATTCTGTTTTGCATTCCTTTTCTTTCTCTTTTTCAATTTCTCTTTCATTTCTTTTTTCCAAATAGGTTTTTAAAATAATAATTAGAAAGTGAAAATTCATTTCCAAAAAATGAAAAAGATTACTAATATTTTTTCTGATGATTCTTTCTTTCCTTTTTCTTTTTCAATTTTTTTTCTTTATTAGTTTCTCTTTCATTTATTTTATTTTCGAATAGCCTTGTTCTTCAATAATAATTACAAAACGAAAAATAATTTCAGAAAAACGAAATTGATTATTATAATTTCTTTTTTATGATTTCAAAAACAACATAAACTTCTTCTTTCATTTTCATTTTCATTTCATTTCTCTTTCTTTTTTAGTTTCTCTTTCATTTCCCTGTTTTTTTCCCCCTTGAAAGTAGGTACTTTTTTCAATAATAGTTCGAAAATGAAAAATAATTTCAGAAAAAAGAAAAAACATTCTTACCAGTTTTGATGATGATTTCAAGAAAATAGAAAGAATGATTTTCGAATAATTATATTTTTATTAAAATTCTTGAAAAATCTTCCCTCCTCACTAGTGATTGACCTAGACACTTTGCATTCTTTTTTTTTTTTTTTAAATTCTCGTATTTATTCCTTGATAATACGTAGTTATTACATTAGACATGTATTTTCATTTGCAGTTTCAAATAATATTTTTTTAAGTACAATAAATATACGCCCTACTACATAGGTACCTACTACCTAGTGCCCTTCTTCGGGATGTGTTTCCTAGACTTATATAGTAAGTACTTACGTACTCAGCTAGGTGCCTCCCTCCCTCCTCACCTACCTACCTACCTACTTACCTTTTTTTCTTCCTCTCAGTGGCCTTCCTAGAAATTGCATGATATTTTTTTATTATTAATGGTACTAGTGTGAACCCCGTGCATAATGCACAGGTGTGTTATTTCAACAATGTTTGGTTGATGTTTTTGGTTTTTTAAAAAAACTTTTCTTTTCAAACAACCGTTGGTCCCCCCCCCCGCCCTGGTCCTTCGCATTTCTCACTCCGGTTCTTTACCTTGTCGACCCCCCCACTCGGTCCTTCGCATTTCCCACTCCGGTTATCTAACTCGTCAAGCCCCCTCACTCGGTCCTTCGCATTTCCCACTCCGGTTTTTTAACCCGTCGATCCCCCTGGGCGGTCCTTCACATTTCCCACTTCGATTCTTTAACTCGTCGATCCCCCCAAGCTGGTCTTTCACATTTCCCACTCCGGTTCTTTAACCCGTTGATCCCCCTCGCCCGATCCTTCACATTTCCCACTCCAGTTATTTAACCTTTCGGTTCCGATTCTTGAGAACCCAACAGGAACAAAAGAACCATCGATTCCTTTCATTTCAACAACCTTGTCGAATTGATGGTTTTCGTGGAAAAACTGCCACTTCGTTGGCCGATTCTTTGACTTTGTCATTATTTTGAGGCCCATAACTATATACCAAGACTATCTTAACTATCCGTGGTCACTGTCCGTCTGGAGTCAAAGGAAGTTACTTTCTTCCTTTAATATATATAATTTTATTTTGTTTGCCTGAATTCAGCCTCTTTGACTTTTCCCCTCTATTAATAAATGATTATTTTTACATTCTCATTTATTAAAAACAAATTCAATCAATAAATAACTATTTTTAATTTTCTAAAAAGGTTTTGACTTTTTCCTTGCGATCATAATATTCGCTACCCACTTTATTTATTGACTTATTTAGTATTGGGTTTGTCTGTTTATAAATAAATAAAGAGGGCTTACGACTTTGGAAAACAACAAGTTTCCAATAACCCATCCAATCTTTTTACTACTCAAGAGATCGCCACCATACACATACCCAAAATAGAATTAGCAGATGTCGTCCATCGTGGAATTCATAATTCATACATGAAGGCCACATGCAACTATCCAAGAGCAAGATTTGGAGGGCTACTTTTTCCACCTTGATCCTTCAACCTTGGATTGTTGTTGAGGATTCCACAACAAAGTGGTTGTGCAAAAAGCTACTTGTTGCCAAATAGAAAAATACATGAAAGAGAGAAGAAAAACAAAGAGCTTTCTTTGATGAGCTTTTTGGTGAACTTCTGTGATCTAGTGCTATTAAGTTTTTGCTGAAACTGTTGTGCGCAAGAGTGTTTCAGAGTACCCATATTTTTCTTTTATGATGGGCTGCTAACTTTGGCCTATCATGAGAATCCGGAGATCGTTGTGCTGAAACTTCACTTCCTTTCACTAAGAAGTTTGTTTGTTTTCAGTGTTTGAATCTGTCTGAGATTTATGGTTTTTTTTGGATCCAGAGAAGGGAAGAGGAGAGAGTGTGGCCGTCTAGCTGCAATGTAGTTGCAGACTAGCTAGAGAATTCATGTGATGATGAAGAGAATATGTTTACGAAAGAGGAAGAGGAGGGGGAGGAGGAAGTTCACTGCAAGTACTTGCAGAAGGGAAAAACAAATTTCCTCGTTTGTTGAGCAATGTTTGTAGTTGGACAGTGCACTGTCCATGATCAATTCTGCAGCTGCCGGTCGTGAGAGATTCGGGTAAATGGAGAACCCGGAAATTATGTGCAGGATTACTTCTTCTCATAATCTTGTTCACACATCGGAACAACATGCAGTAGTAGTGCATCCGATTATAGATTTTCACCGGAGAAAAAGAAGGATGAACCTGGGAATATGCAAGCAGAATGCGAGTAATCCTTGAATCCGGAGTTCCTGTTATCGGATCCTGACACCGCCTGCAGAGTTTGATACGTCCAGAAGGAATCATTGACATTGCTTGCGCAGATTAAGCTCCACCCATTTGTGTTAGAGCTGCTTTGGAGCCGGTTGTCATTGGAATGTTTTGTTTCTCTCTACAGGTTTGCAGCAGCAGTCAGTAGTCCAGTGTAGGATTTGACACTAGGTGCAAATTGCAAAGAAGCAATTACAGTAGGAGAGCTCTGCGAACACTTATTGTTCGCCAGTTTTGAGTTGCACGAGTTCATCATCTTCAAGAATGATTGCAACAGAGATTGTAGCAGGAGCATTCGCTTAATTTTATATTACATGATCGTGAAGCATGTTGTCGACGATCGACAAGCGAGCTGAAGAACACTGATCAGCAAGGATGCAAGGAAGATTTACAGGACTTGCCAGAAGCTGGTTTCAAGCATATTTACACTAGGAGGAGCAGGAAGAAGGAGTAGAAGGAGAAGAAGCTGCACAAATAGGAACTGGCAACGAAAGACAGACACAGACAGGCCGAGGTAACGCACACTAGATCAGAAGGGAGAAACAAAAGACACACTGAAAATGTCTGGCTGCTATGGAGGTAGCGAGCAGCAATCTCCCGGTGCTGATACTACTACTAGTGTTTGTTCTAGTGAGCAGCTTGCTAGTCTTCTCGAGCGTGGGAGGAGCACAAGAAGCATAGCAACAGAATACACAAATAGGCATTGCAGCTTTGTCGGAGATTTGTGCTGCATTGAACGATTCTCATGGCGTATTGAGCAGTTCGACGACGACGACGACGACGGCATTGGTGGCGAATGCGAGTAGTTTTTGCAGCAGCTGGAGAGGTGTCACATGCACTGATGTCGATTAACAGCCGCGTGTGTCAGCGATTCATCTGCACGGAGCTGAATTGCGAGGATACCTTTCAGAGGCAGTGGGGAATCTGGGACAACTTCAAATCCTAAGACTTCGAGGAAATCACTGGAGCGATGTTGTGTCTCCATCATGAGGAGTAGCTTCTCCACCAGGTTTCCCTCGTTGACCCCTGAAGGGGAAGGGAGCACAAACAAAAAAGGGAAGAACCACCAAGTTAACAAACTGGAGACAAGACCGCATTAGAAACATTCGCTCTCAAGCAACATACTGATGTGGCTGCTCCGTCCCAGATGGCACTCAAAGACTCCCGACCCTGGAACCGAACAAAATGAGTACCGAGTTCCTTGGCATCGTTATATGTGCCACAAACTTCAGAGACTGAAGTCCTTCGTCGGGTAAATTCCAATCCAACATAACGATCACGACGTAACGAAAAACCTTTAGCAAGTTCATGAAAAAGCTCTCCATAAACCCAATACCATCTTGGGAACAAAGAGCCAACATCGCGACGTGGGAATAAGCGACTTGTGCCTCAAATCGTCTACCAGAAAACTATGGATGGAGTGTAGCAAACACAGAAAATTGCTTCAAGCTCAAGACACGAGTGTTGTCGAACTGTAGCTGCAACATGGCTGAGGAATAGCAGATGAACACCGAAATGAACAGCAAACACGACAAGACAGAGGAAAGGTGAACTCCACAACCAACTATCAGCAGAAAAGGAATACATACGGAGTGGAAGCAGTTGCAACAGTGGAGCCGGTTCAAGAGCGCAGCGTTTTGGGGTAGAATGGCGCAAAGATCCTGCCTCCAACCTGATGGACCCCACAAAGACACCATTTGAAATCCGACAAAACATGAGCGACAATAAGTCAATCGAATGATCTATTGAACGAGAGACCGGCAATGCTATAGTTTGCACGGGCCCAGGCAACAAATAGACACAAAAAAATAGAAGAGAGGGTGGTCAGAGCCTCGCATATAGCATATGCCAAGAACACGCAGGCATTGCATTCCGCCGATCGGATCAGGTCGCAGCAGTAAATGTTAACGGATGCAGTCCAACGGTGAAAATTGTCATGATGTGAACATGTGGATACCGATCTCGTAAGCCAAATAGAATCATCGGTGAAGGAAGGATCACGAGGAGGACCCTAAAATTGCAAAGCAAGGATGTGCTAGGGAAACAGAATATCATCATGAAAAGAAATGGATGATCGTACATTCTGCATCTCCTCCCCACCCTCAAAGCATTACACATCAAGATTAGGTGGATCACAAAGCAGGCAAAGCATGGAGTCCAAAGTAAGCAGTTTTGGGTTGAACACCTAACTGCAATCAACGTCACAGTTCAAGCATATCGGTGCATGCAAAAAAGAGGAACCCCAAGAGGAAAAAATAAAACAAAAATGGAGCGTAATTACACACATCGTCAGAAATCAGAAACCTTCAACAGTAACTCGCATGGTGGCGACCAGCCATCATATATGAACAAGCATCGCAAGACCAACGAGAACAGGGTGATTCAGCCTAATGCGGGCCACCCAAAAGCCTACGAAAGAAGGAGAGGACGAATGAAACCAAAAATAAAGAGGATTCAGAAAAAGAAAAGCCTAAAAAGAAACGAGGCAAGAAAAAAAATCGGGTGAGCATTGTCTTTCCGAGGACAGAGCAAATCGAATGGAATTAAATCGTGTTTGCTAGTATATTCTGTTGGGAGAAGGCCTCCATGCCATTCAAAGAAGAAATGACGATCATCCGGGGCTTCGACCAAATTCTGACCGAACTTGCCATATTCAGGACAAGAAAAGGTACGATGGCACCGGGCAGTGCACAAAGGCACAAAACACAAGCGAAGCACATGGCATGGAAGGTGGGACAAACATCCACACGGGTATTTTTTGCATTCCATGGCTGCAGCTAAGTGCCCCTGGCATGGTATGCTAAAAGAGTTGATGAGAACAGAGGAAGACGACATGACTGACTTAAAAAAAAATCAACATTGTCCCCCTCCCATCCCCCTTCAACATATGGAAAGAAAAAAAAACCTTGACTCCCCTCCCTAGCCACTCAAGAACGAAAAAAAAGTTTTATGAAAAATACTAACCCCCTTCCCCTCCTCCTTGCACATGTCAAATGAAGGAGAAAAAAAAACATTTACTTCCATCCCCTCCCCTTTAACAGTAAAAGAAATCAAAATAAATAAATAAAGGTGCACCCCCTCCCCTTGAACAATCGAAAAAAAATCAAAACAACTCACCTTGCCCCCCTTGAACAATAAAAAAATAATTTATAAAAGTTACAAGTAATAAAAAAAGTAACAAAAAGTCCCCAAAAAAAACCTAGCATTACACTAAAACAGCCTAGCATTATTACACGGGGTTTTTTTGTGGTCAAACAACCTCCAGCCTGCGACCTTACGACTGTAATGCCTAGATCAAAAGTTTTGTATGTTGTTGTTGTTTGTCACTTTATTGTTTTTGCGAGGATTGGACATGATTCTAGCTAGGTTGTGGATAGTACAACGCAAATTCACAATCTTCGAGTTTGGAGCATTCGACCGAGGTTGGATAGATGATGCCAAGTTGTTCCTTGCCCTCATCAATGCTTTGATCATGACATTAAATTGGGTTAGAACTATCCTCTTTTTTTGCTTCCCATGAATGCTTCCTCATTTCTAGACTCCCATTTTTTTTTCCACAAAAATAAACTAGATCTAGCCATTTATTGATAAGGCGTGTAAAGTGTTTTTTGCTTTTTGGAAATGATTTTGGTCATCTTTGAAATGGAGATTGCATCTTGGAAATGGGAAGAATGAACTGGGTGGATTGCTATGGAGTTTAAGAATCTTGATCCTTATCTAATATTTTGCGAGGTGCATGTGACTTGTTGATTTATGAACCAAAGAACGAGCTAGCTTGTGACACGAAGAGCATATTCTTTTTACAAAAGAATGTAAGAGCAATCCTCTGTGTTCCTTTCTTATATCTTTTTCCTTCTCTTTTCTATTGTTTTCTAGAATCCTCAAGTTTTTCAATTTATCGTTTAAATGCCTTATACATATGATCTGAGCATTACACTCGTAAGGCCGAAGGTTGGGGACTATTTGACCACCAAAAACTTGCCGTAGTGTGGGGCTATTTGAGCATAATGCAAGGCTATTTTTGTTGACCTTTTTCATTTTGTGTTATTTTTTGTTATTCTTTTATTGCTTGTAATTTTGTAAATTATTTTTTAGTATTGAAAGGGGCAAAATGAGTGGTTTTAAATTATTTTTGGATTGTTCAGGGGGGAGGGGTGCATCTTTATTTATTTATTTAGATTTTTTTTATTTTTGAGAGGGAGGGGGTGGAGGTTAATGTTTTTTTTCCTCCTTCATTTGACATGTGGAAGGAGCAAGGGAAAAGGGTTAGTTTTTTAAATTAAAAAAAAATTCATTATTGAATGGCTAGGGAAGGGGGTTAAGGCTTTTTTCTTTTGATATGTAGAAGGGGGATGGGAAGGGGAAGGGGTTGAATTTTTTTTACAAGTTCATTATGGGGGGGGGGAGGAGGGGGTAGGATCCGTTTAGTTCATTTTATTTTAGCTCAAATAAACTAAACTTAGTTAAATTAACTTAAACTTGCCTAATTAAATTCATCCCGATTAAGTTAATTTAAACTTGGCTAAACTAACCTATACAAGGATGGCATCCCACGTGATGGAAGTGTTATTTCTTGGGTGTCAATAGTTTTAAGTAAGAAGATTAATGAAAATTTTATTACAAAAAATTTTATTTTGATAATTGCGTCAATTTATTTACTAAAAATTATAGTAGTTAAATTAGAAGAAATTATGGTATGGGAATACCATAACATTACAATAATTCATTTGCCAAAAATTACAGAAACACATGCGATGGTTTGATGTACATGCGAAACACATGATATGCATGTACAAAGGGATGTTATCAACTCTCCACGGCCTCCATCAAAGGACCCATAAAATTGGGTCCGTGAGAGGACTTGGACCCACCCACAATGCAAAATATTGTTTTTACTACAAAATGTTTGCCAAAATTCGACCTACCAAATATGATTTCGACCTGTACTTGTAAAGGGTTTTTCATCCAGAAAATGGCCCAAGTTCAGCACCTTTGGAGGAAAGGTAAAATCAAACGGCCATATTTGTACGATAAGTTGCAGCAAGTAGCTGATAATAAAGAAATTTCCTATTTTATTCTACTTTCGTATTTAATAGGTAGGCAGATTGGGGTAAATTAGTTCGTAGACGATTGCCACCTAGGTAAGATCACAAAATCCATTAAAAAAACCCCCTGTTCAAGTCCTTTTGTTTTTCTTACCTACGGCATGTTTACTTATTACCTGAGAATCGTGAGAAATGTTAGGGGTGCATGCTACTTCAAAAAGAAAAAAGGAACACCGGAAGCGCCCCCTGCGCAATGCACCCCTCTTGCAACCACAAGCAAAGAAGAAAGAGGGCGAAAGATTTTTGTTATATTTGTGGAACATAGAAATAAAAAATATATAATTTCTCAAACTTTTTATTTATAATTTATGGGGATGATCATGATTCAAAACGATAATTATCACGATTTAGCGTAGGATCATAACCATAGTGATTAGTTCCAATAAGTAAATTTTTCCAATTTGTCGATTTCAAACAATCGATGATTTAAAACCTTTTTGGGTTTTTTTCTCAAGTTCACTTCTAAAGAAAAGAATTCATTTTTTTTAGCAACAATGAAAATTCGCCATAAACAAATTATTGATTAACAACTTAATGAGAAGCTCGAGGGGGGACTAAACATGAAACATCATTTTGACTTATTTGTCCAGACATGGGTAATCCGACAGGAAAAATCTTTAAAAAAAGACGAAAATTGAGGTAGTGGGTGTGGAAAACCAAGAAATACAAAAAGCACACAAAAAAATGAATCCATGAGCGTGTAAAATTACAAAGGAAAAAAAAGAAGCAATTTGCCAGTGAATAGTTTGTAAATTATTATTATTGCAATTATGTCATTTCTCTCAATTGAGGTTTTCCCAAATTGCCTTTTTTATTAAAAACAAAGGAGGGAAGGAAATAATTCAAAAAATTTGAGTAATATTAGAGTATTAATTATTGGAAATATTGCAGTCATGATTAAAGAAATCATTATTGTAATTATTGTGATAAATATTATTAATTATAATTAGTAATATTTTTATTAATATTTTTACCTAATAACCCAAAGCTAGTAAGGATAAGTAGTAGGGAGGATAAATGGTGTATTATAAAATAATAATAATAAGGTAAGGTTTTAAGTTATCCCAGAACTAGTTATACCTACAATAAATATGATTATATTATTTATAAGTATCAATATGCATAGTAAATATTATTAAAATAAATGGATAACATTTATTCTTATAAATAAAAGGAAACAAGTTTACAAATTAAAATGAAAATGTGATAAACACATGGGAAAATCCTTCGGTAATGACATGGCCATATGATTATTTGATTTTAATAGAATCATTTGAAATTTTAGTCCCTAGTAATTACTTATATGTAGATTCTTCAAATTAAAAATGTTGAGATTTTTAAAATAAAAATAAAATGCTATTACTTTGAAAATGACATAAATACATAGGAAAACCAGCAGCAGATCACATGCATCATTTTCTTTTGTGCGGAATTTTTGAATGGGACAATTTAAGGTTAAGCCTAAATTTGGAAAAAATAGGGAAAATTTTTGGCAAAAATTGTAGAAGAAAAATTTGGGGAAAAAATGATGATATAAGCATATCATTTTCTGAATTTTTGAAAATGTTATGAAATTTTGGCCATAGTAGGTACCTATATGTTGAAACTATTCCAATTTCAAATCTCAAATATATATATATATATATATATAGCTCATATTATTATGAAGGTAAAGGTGAAAATGTAATGAACACATTAAAACACCTTTAGGTTATGAAACGGCCATATGTAGAAAATATTTGTAGAAAATATTTTGGAGCTCATATTGAGTACAGTCGGGTAAACTTGAATGTTTCAGATAAACTCAGGTAAAATAAGCGGTTAAAGCATATTTTTTTGGCAAATATTTGTAATTTTGTTATTATTTATTTATCTCTCTCATTACATTGTCGGAGAAGATGCCGATTATGTTATTTTTGGCTAAAGCTATATTAATACTTTGAAAATGGAGAATTTTGCATAATAACAGGAGAAGTAAAAGAATTTGGCAGGATGGGGCGAAAACTCAAAAACTTTGGGAGAAGCGGAAGAAAAGTAAAAATGTTTGGCATAATTTTGGCATAAGCGAAAATGTTTGGCATAAGTTGGGCAAAAGTTGAAATTTTTGGCATAATTAGGAGAGAAGTTGAAGCGTCTGGCATAAGCATGGGATATTTTTTTGGGGGCCATAATGAAGGCAAAACCTGATACGTTTGGCATAATTGGAAGAAAAATTGAAAAGTGCGGCATAAGTGCGACAAAAAATAGAAGGTTTGGCATAAATGGGGCAAGGGTGTTTTGCACAAGGGTTTAAGGTAAAGTCGAAAATCATGGGCATATAGTAGGAGAAAAGTGAATAACTTTGGCATAAGTTTGGTAAAAGCAATTTTTGGGAGCATAACGAGGGCGAAACGTGATATGGGTGGCATAATCGGAAGAAAAGAAAAGTTTGGCAAAGGTGTGGCAAAAATCAAAACATTTGGCATAAGCGGGGCAAAATTTGATAAATGGGTAGAATCGGACATAAGTGGATAATTGTAGCATAACGGGGGCAAAAGCGGATAAATTTGGCAGAATTGAAAAGAAGTGGATAATTTTGGCATAAGTGGGAAAAACTTGAAGAAAAGTTGGGAATTTTGGCAGAACTGGAGGAAAAGTTGATAAATTAGCAATAATCAGACGTAAAGGGAGAAGTGGGGCATAACGAGGGAATATTTTGGAAAAGTTTGGCATAATTTGATGCAATGGGAGGAGTCGGGCATAAGTTGGGAAAGGATGAAAAATGGGTAGAAGTTGGGAAAAAAATGGACAAATTGGCATAAATGAAAATAATGAAATAAGTAGGGTAAAAGGGGATAAGTTTTGGCATAATAAGGTAAAAGTTGAGATGTTTAACATAAGAGGGGGAAAAGGTGATAAGTTTGGCATAAATTGGCAAAAGTTGATAAGTTGGGCATAATTTGGGCAAGAGGGGAAGAGTTTTGGCATAAGGGGGGAAAATTTGATAAGTTTGGGGTAATTTGGAGAGAATGCAAGGAGTTTGGCAAAAGTGAATAAGTTTGGCAAAATTTGAGAAGTTTGCGACGACGGGGGATGAGTGGATAATGTTGGCATAATTCAGGGAAAATGTGAAAACTTTGTGGAAAGTTGATAAGAGTTTGAAAACTTTTGGAAAACTTGAGCAAGATGCGAGATGTTTGGCATAAGTGGGGCGAAACATGAAAAGCAGGGGATAAATGGGCAAAAATTTATAAGTTTGGCTTAATTAGGGCAAAATGTGAAAAGTTTGGCATAACGGGAAAAAAAATTGATAAGTTTGGCATAAGTTTTAGAAAAGATGAAAAATTTGCGATAAGTCGGGGAAAATTGAAAAAATTGACATAAGTTTGGGAAAGGTGGATAAATTGGCATAATTAGACATAAGTATAGATATGTTTGGGGTGATTGGGGCAAAAGCGGATAAGTTTAGTATAGTGGGATAGAAGGGGATACGTTTTGCATAAGTTGAGGAAATACAATAATTTAGGCATAAGCGAGAAAAACTTGAAAGAAAAGGGGAAAAGATTGGCATAAGGGGGGCAAAAGTTTGAGGAGTTCGACAGAATGGGATAATAAGGAAGGAGTTTGGCATAAGGGGAGAAAATTTGACAAATGTGACACAAGTTTGGCAAAAGCGGATAAGTTTGGCAAAAATTGGGCAAAATTTGAAAAGTTTGGCAAAAGCAGGGCAAAGGTGGGAAAAGGTGGCATGATTAAAAAAAAGGGGGATAAGGGTGGCATAAAGGGGGCAAAGGTGGATAAGTTTGGCATGAGGGGGGCAAAATTGGAAAATTGTGGCATAAGTAGGGCAAAAGTTGATAAGTTTGGCATAAGTGGGGCAAAATTGAAAAATTGTGGCATAAGTAGGGCAAAAGTTGATAAGTTTGGCATAAGTGGGGCAAATGTTGATAAATGTGGCACAAGCGGGACAAAAGGGGATAAGTTTGGGAGAAGTAAGGCAAAAGTGGATAAGTTGAACATAATTTAAGGAGAAGTGGAAAAGGTTTGGCATAAGGGGGAAAAAGATGCAAAAATTGTAATAATTTTGCGGAAACTTGATAAATGGGCATAAAGAAGACATAAACGAAAAAGTTTGGCGTAAGAGGGGGAAAAGGCGATAAGTTTAGCATAACGGAAGAAATTTAGGGTAATTGAGCATAAGTAAAGAAGCGGGGCATAGTTAAAGGGAATGGAATGGGTGGGGCATAATTATAGGGAAAGGGGATAGTTTGAAATAAGCGGAAAATAAGTTGAAAAGTTTGAAAAAAGACATAAAAAGAGGAGGAATTAGACATAAGTCGGGGAAGAGGGGAGAAGCGAGGGAAGTGCGAAAAGGGCAGAGGTAGAAGTTTGGAAAAAGTGGAATAAAAAGGGAAGTTTGAGGAAATTAAAGCAAAAAAGGGTAATTTTGGTTAAAAGGGAATAGGGTGGGCGAGGGGCGAAATATTTTGGGCAAAGGTGAATAGAGAAAGAGAAAGCGGAATATTGCACTTTTAATTAATTTTGGTTAAAGCGGAATAGGGCCGGCAAGGGGCGAAATATTTGGGGTAAAGGTGGGTAGAGTGGGGTAAATTGGGATAATCGGGGTAAAACGAGGCAAGTGTGGAATAATTAGGGTAAAGGCGGGCAGAGCACGGTAAATGGGAATATTTTGGCGAAAAAAGGTTTAGGATTTAGGGTAAAGTTGAAGGTTTGAGGTAAAGGGGAGTAGAGGAAGCGGTTAAAGTATATGATTTAGACGCAAATATTTGTAATTTTGTTAGAAATTTTTTTTGTGCGTGGTCAGAAGGTTTGAGAAGAGGGGGATGATGTAAATTTTTGGGTAAAATTATAATAAGGGGGGGGGGGGGGGGGGGGGGGGGGGGAGAGGGGAAAAAAAAGGAGAGAAGAAAATGATGAGAGCAAGATGAAGAAAAAAAGAAAAAAA
>Ga0116227_10006806_pt1 | contig 22852 bp, 19 predicted proteins | sample S1TSphgellanicum_FD_89693 | JGI IMG/M metagenome (GOLD analysis project Ga0116227, IMG submission 89693) | Host-associated microbial communities from peat moss isolated from Minnesota, USA - S1T2_Fb - Sphagnum magellanicum MG | ecosystem: Host-associated > Plants > Peat moss > Unclassified...
AAAAATTTTATTAAATTTATGATTTAATTTAATAAAATTAAAAATTTAAAATTTTTAAAACCCTAACCTTTTAACTTTTTAAAACCCAAATAGGGTATACAAATTTTTAAAAAAAAAAAAAAAAAGACAAGGTTTTAAGAAATTAGTTTTCAATCTAGAAATAACCATTGAATGATATTCAAACATGGTATGACTTAGAGGCATACTTCAAAGGATTCAATTTGAAACCTAGCTTGAAATCTTACTTGATTTTTTATCATTTTTTCATACCCACCAAACATTAGTAAAAACCCCAAGATTATTACAATCATTAGGAATCAAAAATATCTAACATTAAAATCAAGTAGAGTAATGTTTATGATGTAAAAAATGATGTCCCAAATTAAAAGGACAAGTAAAACACTAAAAGATATGTTATGAATGTATGTGGCATATAAACAAAGAACATGGTTCACAATACTTAGTTGAACTTGCCTACAATGAAAGTTGGCATTCTTCCATTAAAATGAACCCATTTTATGCTTATGAACACTTTTCATTTAAAAAATGGATGTTGAAACAAAAAAATTAATTAGAAAATATTAACATTGAATATTTGTTAATATGCAATCTACCTTAGATAGAGCATGTGAAATGCACAAGAATGTGCCAAATTTTATAATAAGAAAAATAAAACTTCTCAAAAATTTGAGATGAATGATCAAGCTTTTTCAAGGTTGAACCCAAACATAATAGTTTGAGCATTTGGAAATATATTAAATGATTTCTTAAATTTTGTGGTCCATTCACCATTTTACAAAACATTGGGACAATATCCTATCAATTAGACCTTCCAAAGACTCAAAAGGTTCACAACGTGTTTCATGTTAATCTACCACAAAAATACGTGTAAGACCATAATCACAATAGTGCTTGAATTATTAAATACATTGGATGAAGGGGACACAATGGCCAAACCTAAATAAAATTTCAAAACTTAGAATGCAATTTTGAATGAAAACATTATCTTAAAAATAAGGCCACTTGGGAAATTATTAAAAAATTATTCGATCCTACCAACAATGGAAGAATTTTCTTCTAAAGTTTTCATATAAGAAATTAAAACTTCACATACATGGTTTTGATACACTTTTTTCTTATGATATATCTAACAATATTTTAAAAGCCATTTTGATAATGGGAACATCATTTTAAAAAGCTTTAAAAATGAGTCAAATACAACATTAGTTAGCAATTCAAAGGACAATGAAAAATGTTTTCATAACTTTGAATGCAATAGTAACTAATGTTCATATTCAATTGTCAATCTCCTTAACATTGTACAAAGATACCACCTCATACAAGGTTTTATAAACAAGATAAAAGACATTTGTGCACATAAAGAACCCAAAATGAAGCAAAGAAACAATCTCTTTGCTTTGAGTAGTTTACCAAAAGATGTCTTAAGACTCATGACACACAAAATTGAATGGTTTATTTTTCAATTTACAAATGAGGTTTGGAAGGAACTCATGGCGATGAAGATTGATCATTAATGGGTATCTATAAAGAATGAATGCATGGTTATTTTCCAGCTATTATAGATAGCTTTCCATGCAAGCAAATATCAAAAAGCCTATTCAAAACATCGGGTGAGGAGGCTTATGGGATTTACAACAAACATTGTTTTCTTGTGCATCCATGTTGTTTCATCTATATTCAAGGTCTCAAAGGAAATTTCAAGACCTAAACTTGATGTGTGCCCACTTTTGTAGGGCTACATTTCTTTTTAATCCACAATTCTACTTGAAAAAAAAAACTCCTCATAACATAACAAAGGAGCTATTTGTAATTGTAAAAAAATGTAACTCTAAAACAAGAGTTGTGGTTCTAAGTACAAGTTACAAAATTGGAAAGTTTGTTAGGGGTGATGAAAAAGAAGAAAAGAAAAAAGGATTAAACTCATTAGTAATGAGGTGTGAATTATTTATAAAACCTCTTCAAATTATTTATGAAGGTTTTGTGTGCCCCCTTGTAATGGGTTGGGGATATGTGACATGAGAATAAAAAAGGATGGAGGTGATGTGGTTATCATTACTATTTGAAACACTAATTAGGGTTGGAGTGGTTGTGGACTTGGTCTATGTGTTGCATACATATTGTTGTATGAAAAAAAATTGTTGAACTTGTGTGTAAAAGAAGATGATGGAGGTTTTGATTAAAGCTTGCCATGTTGAAGTAAGGGCTTAAGGTAATGGAGGAGGGAGACATATTTTAGATTTTCTTTTTCATGATTAGGTTCATGTTGTGCCTATTTAGTGTTTATTATTTACAAGTTGTTGACATGGGAGGATGGAGATTGTGATTATCCAAAGGTAAGGGCAATGGAAATGAATTCAATTTCACCAACAATGGGAAGAGATAGTGGAGTTAATGAGCATTTGTTGGCATTTTAAACATCTTTTAGCACATGCAATATAACTTCGTAATGTATGATAATGTTGCTTGCAAATTTTTTCTTAAAATTTGCATGATGAAACATAGCCCTTGAAATTGAAATGTGGAATTGAAAAGAACAAGAAAATTTATTGCTTTTGTTTGTTTGGAGGTCCCCAAGAATGGACTTTGATTGCTTTCATCTAAAGTAGCTATGAAGCACCTTGAAACAAATAAATTGTGCTAAATGTCCAACACCACATTTTTAAAAATTGATAAAATTTTGATAGTTATAGGGTCTTATGTTGAAGGCACCTTTGTAAATCTAATTTTTGAACCATAGTGATGAATTCAAGACATGTCAAAAATCTCTTATGAACATAGTTGCTTCAACGTCTACATGAACAAAATCAATGAATTTGGTAATTGGGATTGCCATGAGTTGTACTTTGTGATATTGGAACTATGTATAGAAGACTTGGAATCATATTCACAATTCTATGCAAAATGTAGAGATTAAGAAATTGAATTAATGTGGTGGTTAAAATTCCTTGTGTTTGAAGGTAGTTTTGATAATCTTTTAGCTTAAGTTTTATATTATAACGTATACAATTGACTAGTAATAGAAATGTGAAAATTGTAAACAAATTTAGTACCTTACAAGGGAAGGTGATAGATAGGTTTTTATTTTAACATTATGGTTAAAATTTCAGGTATAATTTGTTAAAGATCTTTGCACATTAAAATTTCTTGATTTAATTTCTTGAATTTGTGTTCTTATTTAGAATAATTGGGCAAGTGATGTTTATTTGGAAACATCAATGGGTTTCTATCTACATTCATGGAAGGCAAGATATGGAAAACATTTTGATGTAGGTTCACACTCTAAAAACCAATCTATACATGAGAAGGTAAAAAAAAATTCATAATTACCTTTATATTTTTCTTCAAAACCCTAGATGTTTACCATATCCAAAAAAATGGCCATTTCGCCATTTTTATTTTCAATTTTTTGTTCAGTTCAAACAATAAGTATTTTCTTTATCATAATTACTTTAATCATATATGTTATTATACTAATTTGTAAGGGAGGAAATTGAACCTTAATCATTATGTATAAAACCAATTAACTATGAACATGAGGATAGGTTAGGATGGCTACAATTTGTGTTGCATCCCATACAATGGGTCAAATGAAAGATGTTTTTAAATTAGATTATATCCTATATATATATATATATATATATATATATAGAATTATCAATTTATTTTTCTTGTATGTTCAATTTGAAAACGCATTGGTAAGCCTCCTCTTCCCACCAATAAGAGGGGCTATTAAAGGTAGAGATTTTACCTTGATTAATTAGTCCTATGGGTATCCTAGTAACTAAATAATTATTAATGATAGATTATTTACTATCCTTAGCTTATTTTGAGGATGGTTATTAGGATTCATTGGGCCATTGAAATGGGTGATTGATATTTGTTTATCAATCACTAAGAAGGATTTGTGAATGGATTAGGATAAATGAACCTATTTTGGTGAGAGAAGTGTGCACCTTGTGTGGTATTTTGAAAAGGGGATTGGGAGATGGACCCTTTATCACTCTTGTATGAAAAATTTAATTCATACTTTGGAGGAATGTAAAAGAGGATTGTTGTATAAATAAAAAATTAATGCAAGTGTGTGGAGAGATTATAAAACTTGTGTGTTAATGTTTTTAAATTTGTGCCTCAATTAATTTTTTAATATGATAGTAGTTGATTGTAGTCCGATGTAAAATATTTCAATTGTCATAAATTAAGTTTATTATATTTAGATGTGTTACATATAAAATTAGTTATTTATATTATGCAAGCTTTTTGGAAGGTAGTTACTATGGTATATTAAGAGTGGTCTATAAGCATTTTGGTGGAAGGTAGTAGCTCACCACGAGTAAGGCAATTTGGTAGAAGACACTAGCTTGTTGGTTTATTAGACCAACAAATTTCAGAAGTGCAAATGACACAAGGCTAGAAGGCTTTGCCTTCCTACCTCTTTCGTGAATAATTGAAAATTCTAGTTTGTTTTTAATTTTTACTTCAATTTTAAAACATTTTATTGGAAGGTAAGGCTACCTTCCTCATCATAGTCATTAAAATTGCCCTCCATTTTGTAATATTCAAGAGTTTTTAACTCAATGGCTTTTTCCAATTTTATTTTTTGAGTTATCAGATTTATGATTTTACATTTGGTGAACATATCATGGATTTAATTAAAGAAACTTTGGTTGAAAAAAGTTATGAATGTTTGATTTTTAAATCTTTTCGAGAAAGTTGAAGTGTTCATATGAAATTTGGGAAAAGTAAAAAGAAATTATAGTTTATGGAAAAAATGTAGATGATAGGAAAGAGGTTGAAGGTAATTTCTTTATTGTTTTTTAGAATGGTTTCTACTCCTAAGAAAATTACATTGTAAAAGGTAGTGAAAGTTTGAGACATGAAGGTAATGGGTTTTGAAGATCCATGATTTGCAATGGAAGAGTGTGATAATACAATGTCCAAGAGAGGTAGTAAGAAACCTTAGGCTCTAACCCAATTTGAGACTTTAAACTTCACCCCAACTTTCAAATCTTGCATTTGTACCATAGTAAGGTAAGGAGGTGATGATAGACACTACTAACTGATGGGAGAACATCCTTCTAACATTGAACTCGTGTAATCAACTTATTTTGGCATTCATCTCCATGACAACTCAATTTGCAAAATTTGATCTATTTTTTGTAACACAAAACCCCAAACCCTAAAATCTCCCAGGAAGAAGTTGATGAATTGTGAGATTTTCTTATTATTATATCAGTGATGTTTCTAACCTGAGGGGCATCGCGGTGATGGGCTTGATGGTGATGAGTATTGTACCACCATAGCTCCCCTGTCCCCACTGAACCCCAAAAAATCCCCCACAGAAAGGGAAAAGGGTTTGGGCGATGGGACATAGTTACTCCGCAAACACCATTAGTACTCAGAGAAGAAAAATATGCAAAATTTTCGTGGGCTCCTACACCTACCCCACCGCATTGTATAGACCAAGAAACAATGTATCCACCAAACATATACAACAAGCCAAACTGCAATCACAAGTATACATCTGCAAAAGAAACAGCAGCTCACTGTAGCACAATAGAAGAAACCGTGAGAATGATAACTTGCAGCTGATCTCAAAACAAAGGGGATTGGCACTCACTGGCCAGCAGCTTGAACTGTAGAGTATATTGGTTCTGTGTCTGCCAAACCAACTGAAAATATTTCCTTGCTCCATACAAAAGAGAACTAAAACTAGGAAAGTAGCCCAAAAGAATCCTCTTTCATATAGGTGTTCAGATCTCACCTTGCTTGTCCCTCATGAGATCAGCAAGAACTGCATACCTCACTGAAGACCTGTGTTTAAAATCAAACATCTTCCAAGTGCACAGACTGGGGAATTACTACTCAGAACAAAGCCAATAGCTGAACAGTCAAATCATACTGGCTAAACCGGCTAATATAGCTTAGCACAATTGGGGGTAATGATTTGAAGTGCAAAACTTGGGTTACAGTGGGACCCTACTTTCCATTATTCCATACATGGTCCCTGCTTCAAGATGAAGCTATCCACTGCCAAATAATAATTTGCTGCAATGTTTGCACCAACAAGCTGTGCTTCTATCCACATTTATGTGAAGTATTCCTCTTGATGATGGTCCAGCAGTTATGCAGCTTGAGCAACCTCAGTAGCAAAGTTCTTCTCCTCTCTGAACATGTTTCCAAGCACAAAAGAAGAACCAATGAGGCCATAACCATCACTCTCAGATGTCCCTTCAAAAGGAGAATTATTAACTCTAACACAGACAGTACTCCTGAGTACAACCAACTTTGCTAATCCACACTCAGTGCCTCTACAACAGGAATGACTGTTAAACCACTATGAAACCCAGAATCTTCGACAACATTTCTACACACTCATTTGGCTAAAACCAGATATAACAGAGCTAAAGGCAGAATTTGATGGTTACCTTTGAATTCCCTCCCCAACTTCCATTCGCAAAAATCTGCTGATGCTAACTTGCCTTCCCAACTGCTTAGAGAGTTGATCAAGCACTGCCTGTTTACACATGCTACCAGTGATCACAGCCAGATCATCAGTGCTGAGACATCTACAAAAATCAGGCCTACTTATCACAGTGCATCTAGCCTGCTTAGGTCCTGGCTGCACAGAAGTTGTTGGCTTCTCATGCATGAATAAACTGTGGATAAATACTACCATACACAAATTCATTGAACTCTTCCCCTAATGATTGGTAAGGTACTTGAAGAGCAAAGTGCCAGTCATACGCACCCGCACAGTCATAGAATCATTCACCACAAACTTCTGCTCCAGCAAGGCAACCTCTTCTATGTACTTGCGGAGCCGACCTTGGAGCATCTTCTCTACAACAGCAGCTGGTTTACCTGTTGCAAGGGCCTGGATCACTTCCCACCTCTAGCATTGGTGCTCTGTGATATCACTCAATACTACAACTCCTGCTTAGGACACCAGGAGAACAAAAAGGACGCAAAACTCTGTCACTGACAGGGGCAACTGTGCTCTGGACTAAGGCAGAAGTCCAAGAGCAATTCATGAGTTGTGCAACAATCTATACTTGTCACACCAATGCATAGCAAGTGCTCCTGTAAGGATAAAACCAACAACCAAAGCTCAAGGAAAAAAAAAGTCCCCAAAACCTCCTTAGTTATATCCACTTTCAGTTTATCTTCAAGATATAAGTAGTTTAGACAAAGAAATCTTGAAGTACCTGTGACCTGAAAATGTCCAATTCCTGTTGTAGTGCACTGCCAGCAACAAGTTCCTTGGACAAGAAAAGGGGCTTCGCTGCCACCACATGCATGGCCAAAGATGCTCCAACTTCTACCTCCAGCTCCTGTCCCTCCAGTCTTTGGCCTCCCTCCTCTGGTTCCAGTGTCACTAGACCTACAATCCTTGCAACTTCTGGAAACAAGGCCACCAAATGCATTGCAGTAAGGAATGGCACCCTAAACCACCAATGCATTCAAGGTTCAAACATATAAACTGGAGGAGGCACACTCACAAATTGCTGAACTGAAGAAAGGCATGTGAGTATCACCACCTAGGAAGCACTCCTCTTGTTAGATACAATAAGTCTTTTTGCCACCACAGAGGTGTTAAAAAAACACAGAGATATCCATTCCTGCCTACACGAAATCAGAGCAGACCTGGATGTTGTGAAGCATGCAGATAGGAGGACACAATGCCTGTGGAGGATGACATTGTAAAACCCCGACGAAGCCGCACATTTTCCCCCATGATGGCAGCCACCTCAGCCACAGCTTCTTGAACTGTTGCTTCTCCATTCAGTCTTGAGTGCTCCATTTTGATCTTCACTGCCTGCAAAAAAAAAAAGGAGCAACATCACAACTAGCTCCCACCTTCTTGAGTGTTCTGCAACAATAACATGACTTTGCATGAGTAAGAAAAAAACGAAATGGCTTCACCTCCAACAGTGGAAGATTGATGGCAGTTGCAGATGATCCCACCAGTCCCTCATGTGGTTCCAAACTTAGTGCAGCTCTTGCAACTCTCACAGCCTACAGAAGCAGCATAAAATTACAGATCCTTCAATACAATGGTGGCTTCAATACAACCGTAGAGCAAAGAGCCACAATCCAAAATCAAACCCCAAAATGACTAAACCCTAAACCCTAAAACGTAAAGAAGCAGAGTGAAAGGGTAACAACCAGGTGTTGGAAGATATCATTTCGTGCAACGAAGTCGGTTTCTGAGTTGATCTCCACAACTGCAGCTGCAGCAGGACCTTTTGCCACTGCCAGGAGTCCCTCTGCTGCAACTCGGGTGGTTTTCTTGCTCGCAGCAGAGAGGCCTTTTTTCCTCAACTCAACAAACGCCGCCTCTGCACCATCATCCCGCTCAGCCAGTCAACATTCTATTGCGAACCAGCGGGCATGCTCAACTGCAGCATAGTCCTCCACACTCGGCGAGTAATGCAATTTCCATCAACAACAACTCCATATCCTACTCTCAGGAGAAACACAGAAGAGAAACACGAGGAGCAACAAACAAAACACCGGCTCTTCCAAGGATTACAGCAGCTGAGAGAATCCAATACCAGAATCCCATCCGCATTGCTCCAGTACAGCCTTCACGTCCTTGATGGGAGCACCAGTTCTCTCCCGCAGTGCCTTGATGAGAATCCCTGATTGAGAAGAGCTAAATCCACGGCCAAATCCTAGGGATGACCAAGAAGACGAAGTTGCAGCAGCAGCAGCAGCTCCTCCCCCTCCATCCGACCACGAACCAAAGAAGCGTGTAGAAACCAAAGTGGCAGTCTCAGATCTCCAAAAGCAGCGTGACAAGCGATCATAAGCATCGGGGCGAGACACAATCTTGAAAAACCCGAAGGTGTGCAACTTCCGCACCGCGTTCACCATCTTCCTCTCAATGCACACACACCCTTGCACGCTTGCAAGATCGTTGCTTCGAGATGCACTTGATAGATCGTCTCTCTCCGTGAGGCATGCGACGAGAGAGAGAGAGAGAGAGAGAGAGAGAGAGAGATTCGTGCAGGAACGTCGATGGTCTCAGAATCACGCTTCGGGTTTTGAGGCTCTACTAGGGTTTTTGTTTTTGGTCCAGGAGCCTTAAACCCTAAAACATAGTGCAAGGTTATCAGGCCTTGCTTAAGGCTCAGAATTCTATTGTCAATCCTTAAGAAAATCAAAGAATTGGTTTTAATCTATTTTTAAATATTTTTTTGGTTTTCTTGTTGGTTTCCATTTAATTTTGCTATGTAGCTGCGGTGGTGACCATCCTTGAACCAATTTTGGCTAATAACAAAATATGATATTAAATTTAAATTATTTAAATATTTTAAATATATATATATAATTAATAAAATTTTGGGGGGAATTTTGGCAATTTATATTTAAAAATTTGAATTTGAAACAAACAAGTTTAAAATTTTCATTACACTACAAATTTTGCATTAAAATTGTTGGTCATGATACACAACAATGGATTTCAAATTTCTTAGACGGGTCAAATAAACACTCACAAAACCATTGGTTCTTCCATGAAAATTGTCAATTCTTTCATGAAAATTATTGGTTTTCTGAGTTTTTTTTTATAAAAATAACTAAAATTTATGGTTTTTTTAAGGTTTTTAAATAAGAATAATTGGTGGTGTCCACAACAACAAATCACAACCTTCCAAAAGGTTCAACTTGACCAAAAACATTCACATTGATTGTAGTGGAAATCCACTTCGATTATAAACATGAAACATGAAAAATGCATGGTTATTTTGATTAAAGTGATTTTTTTAATCAAGTGTTATGTCATACATATAGTCAAAAGGGATAGACAAACAAAAAAATCCAGCATGTTGGCCATGATTTTGTTAAATAAGTCATACTAAACAACAAAAGTTTAGTTAAATTAATCATATTAACTTGGTTAGTTATCTTACTTGTTAAGCTTAGGTTGTCTACTTAAAGTCTAGGCTATTATAATTTATTATAAGTTATCTTAGATTACCAATAGGTTAAGGTAAAATAATTTAAAATGACTTAGGATAATTAAAAATATAATAACATATATATAGTAGGTTAAAATAATTTCTGACATTGAATAACATAAAAAATTAAGGTAAAACAATTTAAAACAGCATAAAATAACTTTGAATATATTACAATAACCTAGGGTTACAATAATTTATAATAGCCCATACTGGAATAGTTTATAATAATTTATATCAACTTAAAATAGCTTAAAGTGGGGTAACTTCATTAAAAACTTAATGTCTCACAACTTAGTAATGCAAATCATGCAAAATTCATTCATTCATAATTCATATGTTTCACACATTGATATCATGCATTGAAAACATATTTGACACAAATTTATAGGAAGATGCAAAATCCATGTGACATTTGTTCATTTATAAATTCATATCATATATCAATACATTTATACATGTGTCAAACGTGTTTTTGACACATGATATTCATCTGTAAATGAATGAACAAACATTATTTTCATTGTTAATTCATCACATGTTAAATTTGAGATGTTTGAATAGCCTAAAATAACAGAAGGTAAAATGATTAAGAATAACTTATGATAAAATAACCAAATCTAACATAAATAAAATAATCTAAGATATAATATCTTATGATAATTCATAATAAAATAACCTACAATAGTCGATGGTAAAATAATATATAATAACTTAAGGTAAAATAATTTAGGATAAAATTGTCAATAATACCCAAATGTATAATAACTTTAAATAACCAAATATAACTTAAGATAGAATAGCTTATAATAATTAAAAATAGCCTATAGTGGGATAGCCTAAAATAACATCAAATAGTCAAAACTAACATAAAACAAATTAAATTAACATATGTTTAATTCAACTAAAGTAACCAAAAAAATCTTAAGGTAGAATAATTTAAAATAACCAAAACTAGTTTAAAGTAATTTAGGGTAGTTATAATAAGCCATACCACATAAGTAAGATAGGAAGAATTGTCCATAATGATGTGATAACAAAAATTATCACTTGTTGAAAAAATGGTGCAATGATTAAAGGCTTGAACTTTTAATGTGAAGGTGAAGATGAAGGTGAAAGGTTCAAATCCTCACACTTGCAACTTATTTGAATGTTATTATCTAACTTACTTAGTTTAACATAGTTAGTTTAGGCTTTTACCCCTCTAGGTTAACCTAGTAACCTAGGTAGGGTATGGTAAGCAGGTCATAAATAAATATTTTTTGGGTTTTTTTAATAATTGAAATTATAAATTACAAATTATTTTTCCCATATATTGTTGCTTCATTTTATTAGTAAAAAACGTCAATAAAATAAAATTGTCAAAATAGCCAACCAAAAAGACATAATCAAAGCAAACATGTTAAAATTAGCTTGTCCAAAATGACATTTTAGACAAATTGGACAAGGGGGGCAAAAAGATCACAAGTGGGGACTTTTGATTAATTTTTTTCTAATAAAAAAACCATGATTCTTGTATATTGTTTTTGAGGTTTTTGAATAACCATAATTGGTGGTTTTAAAACAAAATTGGGCACTTTCCAAATAAGTGAAATTGATAGTTATTAACAAAATCAAGTACCCACCTAAATTAAATAACAACTAATGTTGGTATTATATGTTCATTTCAACAATTCAATTGAGTACATGTACTAAGGCATTTGTTCATTTTGTACATTAGAAACATGGATACAAATATGCAATTTTTCGTTTGAGTACATATATCATCTAGGTTTTAAATAACATCTTAAACATTTTGTTGGATGAATATCAATGAACCTAGTTATAGATGGTATTATTTATATCTTTGTATCAAATCTTATGGAAAATCTATTTAAAAGGATGAGCATATGTTTAATATCTTTCATGATAAAAATGATAATGTCATGTTTTTATGATTTAGTGTCACAAAAGGTCTATTTTCCTAAACATTAAAGCCATGCAATTTACATTACAACTTCAACCCAAAATCCAACTTAATTAAGTCCTACCTTTAAGGATCCATGTATCACATTATGCATGAACATTGAGTTCATAGAAAATATTTTGCATACATAACAACAAAACATGATTTGATTAAATGTCATCAATTCATTTGTTAAAGGTCCTATGTTCAACCAAAGACTTGTATCTTACATGCCTATCCTACCAATATAAAATCATGAGTTTAATTTTCATTTGCTGTTTTTTTTTAACAATTCCATGCATAACTTGCTTCAATTATAGAGCAATGCTTTGAGATTTTTTTAATTTAATACCATTTGCATCACCTAAACATAATTAGAAAATCCCTACTTTCAAGAATATGTCAAGAGGATGTTCACAAAAACATTAGAAAAATAAAAATTGTCAAAAGAAAAATAGGAACTCGTATATGCTTGAATTTAAACATGTCAATAAACGATAGTTTGATAAATATAATACTTCAACAATTTTTAGCAACTCATAATTGAACTACATTTGAATTTGTATTTTCAAAAACACACCACAATGAACATGCAACAATCAAGAACATAACACTTCAACATCTGTTGGCTACTCACACATACCTGAATTTAAACATTTCAACAAATAGCTTGATGAACATATAATACTTCAACAACTTTTGCAAGATCATACCTAACCTACATTCTAGTTTGCAATTTCAAGAACCCATCACAATGATAATAACAATGATCATTCAAAATCTAACACTACAATAACTTATGGCAACTCATACATACTTGAATTTCGACAACACTCCACAAACACACGAAAATTAACAAATTAATCCACGATAATTTTCATCCAATTAATAACAATTCATGGGGCATTTGAGTTGGGTATAATACTTTCACATGGAGTAATGAACACTTACACCAAAATTAGTTACAAGTTCAAACACTAAATTGAAAGTCACATGCAAGATACCAAAGAATTGTTCAAAGTGAAACTTAAATTCAGACCTCATATCATGAAATTCATTCCATTGATAAGAAAAGATACATAAATAATACACAAATTAAAGATCTGATGAACACCATTTAGTCTTGAAATCCTACTCATGAAGCTTTAACAAATGATGTTCCAAATAAAACATGTTGATTTGAAATAAGATAAAACACATTAGAATATGGTTGCATAGGTTAAATGCATTCAAATATTGTTTATCTTTAGGTTTACATTTTGGGCATAAATTTCATTATTTCTATGGTGATGCATGTGGGCAAGGTAGGAAATAAATTTGTTACCTTCAAAGAATTGGAAAGAAGTGCACGCAAGTTAGTTTAACAAAAAACCCATCTATGCCTTATTTTTCTTTTCACCTCATTATTCCACCCATGAGACCACAATTAATTGACAATACAATGATATCAAATTCCCCCATGTTGAAACACCCTTCTGTTTGTTAAGTGATATTGCGAATCAATCATTGGTTTTGCAATGAAATGCAAATTCAAGTTGTGTTTCCTAACTCCCACAAAGAAAGAAGTTCTGAATGGGTTGGGACAAATTCACAAGCAAAAGTTCAAGGTGAAATCATTTTTCATTACAAGAAAAAATATAGTTAGTGAAAATTGAAAACAAAATCTTACCCAAATGAACCATAGGTAATCCAACTCACAATACACATCATGGCCTGAATTTGTGACAAGCTTGTGTTACTTTCTTCCCTGAAATATACCATGTGATGATAGAAGGTGTTGCATCAAAGTGGCAAAAAAACCTAGGATGTTTGGGAGAGTTTTGAATTTAAAATTTTTTGACACGTTACATGAATCCAAAAAAGTTTATGGGCCCACAACTCGCTTTAAAAACTCCAATTGAAGATCTATTAAAGTTGTAATCCTTGGAAAGAACTTTCAACAAATTCTACCAATTGTGAGTGGTGGGTACAATGTTGCAAGTTCATTTCTTCACAATTTCCGTAAGTAATGGTTGTTGAAATTTACAAGCCCAAATTTACATTTTACTTTATTAATTTAAGTAGTATGCTTTTGGCAACAAATGTCAATATTGGGATAATTCTTAAAATTTTCATTTTTCTTTATTTGTTTCTCCTTTTATTTATTCATTGTTTTTTCCCCTAGGCTTATATATTTTTCTTTTCTAAAAATCAAATATCACACAAATTGATTCAACAAAACCTATGTTAAAATCACTAAACAAGCATTAAACATGGTGTTAAAGTGAACCTAGACAACCTTGCTTCAAAAGTTGCATAATATAATATAACTTTTTATATAAATTCATATAATTTTCAATAGCTCTTGTAGATATTTGTCGGTTAGACTTGAACATAAACACATCTCTACATTGCACACCACCAAACCCAACAATTTCCAACCCCCTAAGAAACACATTGTCATCAAAACCCAATAGTTATAACTTATAACCACCTAAGGAACACACCATCATCAAACACCAAGTATTGACATTTGGACATTGAAGACACATTTTGAAACTATACATCAATCTTCAAAATGTTCCTCTTTAGACTAAAGTCAAATAGAGACATGATGAAACACAATGTCATAGTGTCAACAAATTGAAAATATGTTCAAGACCCAACTAGTTTCAAGCCTTGACCTAAAAGATTATGGCATACTCTATCAATGTATGTTTGTGAAATAGGAAATCTGAATCTTAGTATAAATGATTGGAAATCAAAGTCTCAGCTCTTGAGATAGAGGTACAGTTAAAAACCTCACCCTAATGCTTTTCTCACATCTTGCAATATCATTTTGAATATTGCACTAATTGCAACAAGCTGATCTATGTTCCGTCCATGCATGCTTGCCCTTATACATTAAAGGTCGACTGGGCCGTGGGTATCTCTTTGCTCAAGAGGTATTCAATATAGTAACCAGTAACTGGGGCTTTAGCAAGTGATTTGTCCATCGGGGACTCATGAAACAAAACTGTCTATAGTTTGCAATCACACATACCGCTGAGGATTATCTGGTAGCAAAGATTGAAGACCTATCTTGTCCTTGTCCTTGATAGCTATACCATTCTTTGTTGTATTTCCAGCATTGATAAATTGCAGGGGAGAATGTGCTGAAAGCACCCGTAATTCCCTATCATTCATAATCTCAAGAACTTGAGGTTCTCCATCCCCACAGCCCTTTGATAAACCCACATCAATCCTAATTACAGTGTCATTGCAAATGCTATTTATGCCCCTTCGATCTTGTATTGTATGCCCAACTACCATTCTTTGTGCTCCTGGGATGGAAGCAATTGCCTCATTCAGAAGCTCACAATCACAACGACTTTCTTTAACATCTGAGTACTTTCGCAGCCACACAATAGCATTCGCCCCATGTAGGTACGAAGGGCCACGCCATCCATTTTTGCCCAACATCCAGTCTCTCACCTATGATAATCATCACAGGAAGCCAACACAATCTTGTGAGTCTGGTGTCTCTCAGTATCTCTCTCTATGTTGTTGGCAAAGTCAAATCGATCATTAAGCTTTTCTTGTGCTTAGATTTTGATTATTTGTGGTAAGTTATTTATGACAATCCATCCATGTCAAATTGAAATGACTTAAAATAAATCAAATGTGATTCACTCATACACATGTTATTCAGTTCTTGTCCATTATTTTGTTTGCATTCAAAAAGCATATTGTATCTCTCCATACCTTTGGTACAAGATTGAGGCACAACAAAATTGATCATCCAGTTTTCCTGTGATTATACTGATGTTGGGGCGATTATTCAAAATTTCAAAGAACAATCACATCCAATTCTTACTTGCATATGAAAGAGCTGTCGTTTGAAAGACCTGTGGCAGTTCTAAAATCTCACAATTTTAATTAGGCCTGGTTCCTTATAGATTAGTTCTCTTTTCAATGACAAGAGCCAGTCATATGTTGACAGTTCTTAAAGTGCTAAAAAAAAATCAGAGAAAAAGGACCAATTCTTAACATGATTTTTTACTTTTATCAAAACTTTTTCGTTTTTCAAACTTTAGGACCTTGGCAACACTTCCTTTTAAAAAAAAAGGGAGGGCTGGTTGCTTGTTCCCACCTCCCCAGAATCCAAGAAACTCCAAATTCAAGAAATCTTGCACTTGAAGTTGTAAAGAACCACCGACTTCTAATTTGGCAATGGTTCTCAGGGACACCCTGTTCTTTTCTAAGTTCTAACCTTTGACAGTCCCCATAATGGGAAATTATTAACATATTTCACCACAACATTATCAAATTGAGAACCAGTTCAAGAACAGATTGGGGGGTTTGTTGTGGTTTTTGATAACGACCCAACTTAGGATTGAACTAGTTCTGTCAGTTTGTTTGCATTCAAAATCATCTCATAGTGCACAAGATTCTAAACAAATCTCTAAAGCAACACCTGAAAGTCTCAAATGAGAGTTGATGAGCCATCACTGACATGATGATTACCTCCTGATTGATGTGTTCGAGCCCATAATCCATGTGAGCAGGCAAGAGCCCTCCATGAACAAACACTGAGCTCCCAACCACCAAAACAGTGTGATGATTTGCCAAAAAACGTGATGAGATTGGGCCTCCAGGCCTCAATGCAGCGATTCTTGCCCTCAAACCCTCTGGGTAGCTCACTGGAATGCTATGAAACAAGTCAGGGGTTTTTGTTAGTCCTCCACACTTGTCTTTGAGCACATTTCCAAGAGTAAACCAGTGAGCCCAGTTGCGGAAGTCATTCAGCCCGGCTGGTGTAACATACCGGAAGTCACCCTCCATGTTCATGATCTCATGGTTTCCATTCAAGACATGGACATCACCTCCTGCAGATTGTGCTTCAAGCTTCAGCTTCTCAAGCAAGTAAATCACCTTCAATTCCTCTCCTCCTCTGTCTAACAAGTCACCAACCTGCACACAGACAAAAAAAATTTGTTCACTTCAAATCTTCAAGCTTAGCAGCTACTTCAAATCTTTCTGTCACAGAGTATCAAGTTGTACAGACTCATGCTAGGGAGAAAAAATTGCCATTATCTTATGTTGCCAACCTGCATACAAACAAAAAGATTTTGTTCACTTCAATATTCAAGCTTAGCAGCCACTTCAGATCTTTCTGTCACAGAATATCAACTTGTACAGACCGACATGAGGTAAATTTTTTTTGCTGGTATCTTCATGTGGTCACTCTCTCCCTCCATTTCTTGCAATGGTTTTTGAGGTGCTTTCCTACAACCCATCTGCTTCCCGAACATTTGCAGATCCAACAAATGAGAAAGAGACTGAGAGGATCATGACTGAACTTCACTCTATTTGGTACCATTGGAATTGTGTATACCTACATGCAAGAATTCAAGGCCTGAAGAGCAACAACAGATCAAGGTTTCTGACTCACTTGGGTCCTGTCTTTCTCTCCTAATTTTGCTACTGCAAAAAAAGCCACATCTACTAGTCCTGGACTTTGCGGCAGCAAAGCAAGCTTTCATGACAGGACTACTACATGGGTTTTGCTGCCAGTAGCAAAACAAACTTTTGTGACAGGACTACTAGATGGGTTTTGCTGTCAGCAGCAAAACAAGCTTTCATGACAGGACTACTAGATGGGTTTTGCTGCCAGCAGGAAAACAAGCTTTCATGACAGGACTATTGGATGGGTTTTGCTGCCAGCAGCAAAACAAGCTTTTGTGACAGGACTACTAGATGGGTTTTGCTGCCAGCAGCAAAACAAGCTTTCTTCCTGGCTACTAGATTGGCTTTGCAGCAGCAGCAGCAAAAAGCAAGCTTTTGACCTGGGTACTAGATGGGGTTTTTTGCAGCAGCAAAAATTAGGAGAAGAATAAGAAAACAGAACCAAAAGCAAAGGTCACCGGATCATCATGTGCATGGATATGGGGGGAGCAAGAGAGAAGTGGACAAAACCCTACCTGAACCACGACAGTTTTGCCTCCAATCCAGTGATCATTGGCGTCCAGAACTTGAGCAACTCGTAAAGCCGCTCTTGCTTTGGACAGATCACCATGAATGTCTCCTATGGCAATCAATCTCTCAGGTGCAGGTAGCCATGTGCTTAACATTCTTCCTCTTCTTCCCATCTCGCTGCTCTTTTCAACCTTGGAAGAATTCTTTCCTTGTTGATTGCCATCAACCTCCTCCTCCTCATCCAGTCTTGTTGTTGCGAAGCTTGCAGACGAAGAAGAGGTTTTCTGGTTCACAGAAAAAGAAGTGGCAGACGACGACGATCCCAGAAACTGACCTCCCACTACAAAGTCCACAAACGAGTCCACAAAATCCGAAACTAGGGCTGGCACGTTGCTGCAGAAGGGGGCAGAAGAAGAAGTAGAAGAAGAAGAAGAGTCTGGTGCAGCAGCAGCTTCTCGTGTTTCTTCTACCTTACCTGGCATGGCTTCTTCTTCTTCTTGTCTCTGGATATCCTCGTGCGTTCATGCAAAAACTCTTCAACAACAAACGCCTACCTTCACCACGACGACGACGAAGAAGAAGTTTTCGCATAAGAACAGATCGTAATTGCGGGCCTGCGAGCATGGAACTCGTAGACTGAAGATCAATGCAAAAGGGGGACAACACAACAGACGGAGATCGGAATGCTACACGAACGCAGACTTGGTGAATCCTGAGAATTAGGGTTTGGGGGGTGGGGAGAGACAAGAAGCTCTGGAGCGCAGCGGAAGCAAGGAAGGAAGGAAGAAGGTGCAAGGAAAGGAGAGCGAGCCTTGGGAGGAGGAGAGAGAAGAAAACGAACGAACGAACGACGATGGGAAAGAGAGGCGAGAGGCAGTCGGAGCGGACGCTGGTCTGTGTGATACAAGCACTCATGGGGCTGGAGTTGCTGGTGGAGCTGCGGAACGACCTCTCCATTCGGGGCTTCCTTGACGACTGCGACAATGCAATGAAGTAAGTCCATCTCTCCATCCTCCTCCCTCCTCCTCCTCCTCCTCCTCCTCTTCTTCTTCTTCTTTGTTGTACCCTGTTAACATGGGGTTGTTGGGGTTTTGGCAGTGTGATCATAAAGGATGCAATGATCGAGGATGTAGAGGTGATGCTGCATCTCCTCCTCCGCTTCTTCTCTTGATCTTTATTTGCTTCTGGAAAGCAGAGCCTTCTTCCGAATTCTGAGGAGTTTTGAGGAGCTTCAGAAATCTCTCTTGTCATGAGAAATCTCTCTTCCGACAAGAGAGATTTCTGAAGCTTCAGTTGCAGCAGAGCGTCATCATAGACTCTGAGAGACAGACAGACACAAAAGAGCAGAGGAGAGAAAATGAACAAGTTTCACAAAATTGTTTCTACAAAAGCTTTGTGTCAATGACTTAGCAGGCATTTTGAATTAGAAGCGGCAGCTTTGCTTACAAGCAAGAATGCTTTTTGTTTCTGTGATGAATGGACAGGGATGTCAGAAGCATATGCCACTGATTTTTGTGAGGGGCAGCAACATCCGTTTTGTGCACATTCCTGATAATGTCAATATTATGCAAGCAGTGGAAGAAAGGGTAAGTGAGTTCTGCGTGTGGAGCCAAACTTTCTGAATTCTCTCGTTTGGCAAATTTTATTTTTGACATGTTTTCATCAAAAAAGAAAGAGTGGAAGCTCTCCTGAATTTTTTTTTTTTCTTGTTGTAATTGATTCTTTTTCTCTAGGTTTCTTCATCTCTCAGTCTTCCAATAACAGTGGTTTTCAAAGACCCACTTGAGCATTGGCAACATTCCCATAGACAAATGTAATGATGTTGTGTGTGTGGTTCCTCTGCTTTCTCAATGCAGTGCTTGGTACATAGTTACCTGAGAACAATGATGATATTGTTCTGTCATCCCTTTGTTTTCTCAATGCAGCAGTTGGTACATAGTTACCTGAGAATGATGATGTTGTGTGGTGGTGCTGTCTGTTTTCTTGGATGCAGCGGTTGGTACTTGATAGAGCAGCACTTGCATACATGGGTGGAAAGGGTTTAGCTCCTACACCCAAAGCTTTGGAAACTCAGATTCCAGACACTGCAGATGCAGCAATTTAGCTGGTATTCAAAATTACGGGTATTCAATCAAACTCTCAGAACAAGATTGTTGTCCAAGATAATATGGGTCCGAGATATTAGAAAAATGCATGCAGGAATGAAGTTGATTCTGCATTGCATTACAATAGAGTTGATCATGGGGGAAATGAAACTCACATGACTGTAGTCCAAGTCCTGGCTTTGGAACTTGAAGCAACTGCACTGCATCCTGATTTGTAGTCAAAATCCTGTCTTTGTAACTGAAGCAACTGCAAAGTGTCATACAGTGTATGAATCAACAAGACAGATCAACCTATGAGACCAAATCCTGTCTTCGTAACTAAAGCAATTGCAGTGCATCAGACTGTACGAATCACAAGGCACATCAATGCATACAACAATTGGTAAGGATTCACGAACATAAGAGCAGAGCAGTTTCTTTGTTTGTTGAAGAGTCTTTTGGAGTGAAGCTGGAGTGAATATGCATGGAATCCCAGCATTGCAGGTGGTTTCAGGGTCACAGTCTATGTCAAGCTTCATGTCTCTGAAGTTTGCAGAGAGATCTCCCCCAACAACCACTGGAAGCTAATAGGACAAAGAGCATTGTCATACCTTATTACAGTCACTCATGAAGTGTCAGACCATCACCTTCATAATGGATAGAAGTGATGAGTGTGAGAGATGTCCTCCAATTTAATAATTTGACCACCTTATTTTGCTCATTGTGTCTTCTCTGAAGTTTATTCAATAAATACTGAAAGTTCTGGCAGTTTTGCACCAAGTTTCACCTTGCACAGCATTATGCCAAATCATTTGAACCACCCAAGATGCAGAATCATGCAGTGTTTCAAGCATTTGAAAGGATAGGCTAATGAAGATTAGAAAATAACATACCATGTCCACTGGTGTTCATGTTTAAGGAATCTTTCAAGTTTGATGAAGAATTTATCTGGAATTGCAGAATAACCTTCTGCAAGGATGTTGTCACCTGTACAACTCTCTGCATCAATTGCTTGCAGCCATGAGTATGGAGTTCTCAGCCTGAAGGCAATGGTGAGTGTGTTAGGTAGTGCTCTTCTAGTATATCTAGGTTGATTTCTCAGGAATCAATAACCTTTGAAAAAGAAACAAGACAACAGTAGACTGATGAGACAAAACTGTGGGTATGAAGCAGAAATAGAGCAACCTTGAACTGAAGGGCATTATGGCCAAAGAAAACTTTGTAATTGAACTCAATGGGGGGATTCAAATACCCTTCTTTACACACAGGGCAGAGCAAGGATCAGGGGGGAGAATGCAGACTAGGTGAGGCCCAGCAGGGCTGTGACTGATATTGGGTCGACTAACATTGGCCAAGTGCAAGGCAGGGGGATGAACATGACCAGTGACAAGAGGAACACATGCCATTGATATCACAGTTCTTGCACCTAACTGTTGTGAGAGTGAAATAGATCCCTTCTTTCTCCCAGCAATCATCCAACTCTTCTCATTAATCTTAAGCTCATAAGAAAGCTCCTCTGCATCCTGCAAACAAGTACCAATAAACATATTCAATCTGGCTGCCATATAGAGCCATCAATGACAGAATGAGTGCTATGCAGATGATCTTCAGCAAAACTGAAAAAACAGTCATTTACTGTGTCTGTTGCTGAACACGCCTAGAATCTTCCACAGATTTGAGAACAGGAAAAATGACTCTTCATGAGCCCCACCCTGGAACCTCAGATCAATATAGAATCTGTTGCAATTTGACTATCAGCACTGACATTAACAACCTACTCAGTTAGTGAATCCCTTTATGAAGTTTACCTCATCTTTTGATGTTGAATCACTCCCATGCGCATCACCAGCCTCTCTTTGTAAACACAGTGTTGCACGGCCCTCCTTCAGCCTTTCTACCCTCCACTGGAAAATGATCTGCTGCCCGACCCTAAGGTTCTTTGAAAGGATGGCCAGCATACCCACAGCCACAAGCTGCTCCAGCACAGGCATCTCCAGAACAAAACTGCTTGAGTACTCTAACAAATGGGAACCTTGGTGAGAAAGACAGTGTGCTCCATGTCTGCGGTCCCCTGAAATTTTGTACTGAACATTGAGCGTACTCTTCTGTCGTATTTCAGTTGTACCATTACTGAGGTTTTCACTGCCTGAGAAGACATTTCCACAACATAGTTACATTATCACCTAAATGAAGTTCAGACAAGTCGCAACTGTACACTTCCTGAAACACTCTGAACTAGGTCTGCAGCCATTCCACTAGACTTCCAATTGACAGCCCTGATCCTAACGGCCATACAGACTCTAAGGTAAAATGACCAACCAGAAATCTGATAATCGTAGGCACTTTGACAGATAGTTACACCATAGAAGATCACTTCTGTTAAGTAATGTTACATGCAGGACCTCATTCTTCGGAGTAATATGCTTTCTAACAGGGAAAAGCATGTTACCTTCCTTCCTTGCAGCCAAGTCAGATCGGACAACAAAGAGCAAAGCCCCTTCACGGGTTGCTGAAAGGGAAAGTGGCAAAAGCAAAGATGGACTTGGCCGGCCCTCTGGATCATCAACATGACTAAAACCTGGTTGAAGTGCCAATTTAGCATCAACAATTGTAACAATTGCCTCCACTTGTGATTTCAAAGTCACCTGCATTTTCATAAAATCATAAAAAAAACTGCTTAAGTTAGCACAGCACTCACTGAACTATCTATAGACGTAGGGTACATGTTAGAAGAAATAAGATCCATGAAGTTGCAGAGAAATCTCCACAACAACAATTACAGGTAACACGACAATGAGTGCAGTCATAACCTCATGAGAGTCGCTCACAAAGTGACAGACCATCACCTTCATCACGAACGGCAGTGACGAGCTGCCATGACTACCCACTGAGTTCATCAGCTC
>Ga0116227_10006807_pt1 | contig 22846 bp, 25 predicted proteins | sample S1TSphgellanicum_FD_89693 | JGI IMG/M metagenome (GOLD analysis project Ga0116227, IMG submission 89693) | Host-associated microbial communities from peat moss isolated from Minnesota, USA - S1T2_Fb - Sphagnum magellanicum MG | ecosystem: Host-associated > Plants > Peat moss > Unclassified...
CATGCCCGAAAGATGCGCGCCGACCACGGCAAGCTCGATGAGATCGTCGGCAACGCGCAGCGGCGCGATGGAGGACGGCGGCAGCGCCGCGCCCGTCGCGCCCATGCCGACATCAGCCTCGACGTGAAAGGCGCTGGCGACGCCGCCCAGCAACGCGTCCTGCCCGGCCGGCGCAAGCAGAGTGACGCCGGCCGGCCGGCCATCGGCGCGCCAAGGACCGGGCACCGCGAGCCCGCAGAGATCGAGCAGATTGACGAAATTCGTATAGGTGCCGAGGCGGCTATTGGGACCGATGGGATCGGCGGCGATCTCGTCCAGGGTCACGACGGTCGGGATCGTCGGCACGACGAGACAATCGATGTGCTCCCAGACGCTCTGCGTCTGCCGCCGCAATTCGGCAAGCTTGTAGAAGCCGGCAAACGCGTCGGCGGCGCTGAATCGCAGTGCGCCGAGCGTGATCTCGCGCGTCACCGGATAGAGCGAGTCCGGCCGCATCTCGATGAAGCCGCGAATGGCTTCATAACGCTCCGCCACCCACGCCCCTTCGTAAAGCAGCGCGGCCGTCGCATAGAACGGCGCGAGATCGATGTCGATATGTTCGGCTTGCGCGAAGACGGGCTTGGCCAGCGCGGCCTCGAAAGCCTTTTGCGCGTCGCCATCGCCGAAGAAGCGCAGGCTGTCGCGCGTCGGCACACCGAGCCGCAGCGGCGCCGGCGGGCGTGGTTCGGCGCGCGGCAAGACGCGCGAGAAGGGCTCGTGCGGATCGTAGCCCGCGCAGACTTGCAGCACGTCGCATGCGTCCTCGACGCGCAAGGCGAAGATCGAGACGCAATCGAGGCTGCGGCAGGCCGGAAAGACGCCGCGCGTCGAGATCAGGCCGAGCGACGGCTTGAGGCCGACAATATTGTTGAGCGCTGCCGGCACGCGGCCGGAGCCGGCCGTGTCGGTGCCGAGCGCGAAGCTGACAATGCCTAGTGCGACGGCGACGGCGGAGCCCGACGAGGAACCGCCGGGCACGAGCGACGGATCAAGCGCATTGCGGGGCACCCGATAAGGCGTGCGCATGCCGACGAGGCCGGTCGCGAATTGATCGAGATTGGTCTTGCCGAGAAGGATCGCGCCCGCCTCTTGAAGGCACGTGACGGCAGTGGCGCTCACAGCCGGATGATAAGTGAAATCGGGACAAGCCGCCGTGGTCGGCAAGCCAGCCACATCGATATTGTCCTTCACGGCGAAAGGTATCCCCCAGAGGGGCTTGGCCTTAGGGTCGAAGTCGCCAAGACGCGCGCAATCCTTAAGCACGTCGGCACGGTCGCGCAGGCTGATAAAGATGCCGGGATCGTTCACGGCGGCAAGCCGGGCAAAGCAATGATCGACAACAGATTGTGGCGACAGCCCGGCTGCATACGCCGCCCGCAGCGCTGCGAGATCAAGGGATTCGAGAGACAATGAGGGAGAGCCCGACAAAGGACAGGTGGGTCAAGAAGACCAAGTATATTGATACCTAAACGACGCTGCCAGCAATGCAAGCATATGGCTCAGCATGCGAGATTGTCGCATGTCCGAACCGCAGCGATCATCCGCTTCAGGGATTGCGGCCCGGGATAGCCGAGCATGCCGACATTTTTCAGGATGAAGGACGGCGTCGCCTCGAAGCCGAGACTATTCGCCAAACCGATCTGCCGTTTCAAAACCGACGCCACCTCGTCGCTATCGGCGGAAGCCTCGATCTTGCCCGCATCGAGGGCCATGCCTTTGGCAAGGTCCAAGGCGCCGAGCCCGTCGAGCGCAACGTGACGGCCCAAAGCCTTCCGATGAAACTCATAAGCCCGCGCGGGTCCATAGAGCCGCAACACCGCCTGTTGCACTTTTGCAGCGAGCACGGAGCCCAAGCCGAGGATCGCATTATTGACCAAGCCCAAACGCAGCGCCTTGTCGCCCTCTAGCATTTGATGGAGCTCGCCGACGGCCTTGCGGCAGAACGGGCAATTATAATCGAAGAACTCGACGAGAATGACGTCGCCATGCGCTGCGCCCGTCCAGACGATTCCGGGAAGCGTGGTGACGGAGAGCTCAGGCGGCAGCTTGTAGTTCGGCACCGGCTTGCCGCTGTCATCGCGCAGCGGCAGCAAATTATCGTCCTGCGCGCGGCTCTCGCCGCCCGCGAATGGTGCGCCGGTCAGAGCGAGTAGCGCGGGCAACGCCGTGCGGCGCGTGAGACGCATATCGTTCATTTCGCTCCAGCTCCCGAATCTTGCGGCTGCTCGTCATCGAGATGGCCGGGCTGCGCCTTGGTCTTCCAGCGCGGACCTATATCGCGCAGTTGCGCTTCGAGACATTCGACATCGAGCCGTATCGCGGCGCCAGCAGAAAAGGTGAGCACCACGCGCCCGGCCGGCGCCTCAGTCTCCTCGAAGACGATGCTCAAGAGATTGAGGACGGTGTCGCCGTCGCCTTGCGAGAAGCCGGAACGGGCGACCTTGAGCACGCGCTCGAAATGGAGCCCTGCCCGGCAGCGTTCCATGCTGCCGGCACGCGCCCGCAGCCAGTCGAAGCGCGCAGCGACAATGACGAAACGCTTCGAGCGCGACAAATAGGTCATATCGCCGATCCGCACGAGGGCGTCCTGCAGATTGGCCGAGATGACCGCGAGGTCGTCCGGATCGAGCGCGATCAGGCGCAGAAGTTCAGGCATCGCGACGACCTTCCGCCCGAATGCCGGGTCAAGCCGGGTTGGAGAGGCGCTCCACGATCGCGCCACAGCGGCCGAGCTTCTTTTCGAGATGCTCGAAGCCACGATCGAGATGATAGACCCGATTGACCACGGTCTCGCCTTCCGCCGCAAGCGCGGCGATGACCAGCGACACCGAGGCACGCAGGTCCGTCGCCATAACGGGCGCGCCTTGCAAAGCGCTGACGCCTTCAACCAAGGCGACGTCGCCTTCGAGCTTGATCCGCGCGCCGAGGCGCGCCAGCTCCTGCACATGCATGAAGCGGTTTTCGAAGATCGTCTCGGTGATGCGCGAGTGGCCTTTCGCCCGCGTCATCAGGGCCATGAACTGGGCCTGAAGATCCGTCGGAAAGCCCGGAAAGGGCGCCGTCGACACATCGACAGGCGCGATGCCGGCGCCGTTACGGGCGACCCTTATGCCTTCATTGGTGACCGCGATGGAGGCGCCCGCCTGCGCGAGCGTGTCGAGCGCGCTTTGCAGGAGGTCCGCACGCGCGCCTTCGAGAAGAACGTTGCCGCCCGCCATAGCGACCGCCATGGCATAGGTGCCCGCCTCGATACGATCCGGTAGCACCGCGTGGCGCGCGCCCGCAAGCCGTGCGACGCCTTCGATCTCGAGCGTCGACTGGCCCGCGCCCTTGATCTTGGCGCCCATTTTGACGAGGCAGTCGGCGAGATCGACGACCTCCGGCTCGCGCGCCGCGTTATGAACGAGCGTGTGGCCATGGGCGAGCGAGGCTGCCATGAGCGCCGTATGTGTGCCGCCGACCGTCACTTTCGGAAAGACGATCTCGGCGCCGCGAAGGCCTTTCGGCGCCTTGGCGTGCACATAGCCCGCTTCGATCTCGACGGCGGCGCCGAGCTTTTCGAGCACCATGATGAGGAGATCGACCGGCCGCGTGCCGATCGCGCAGCCGCCAGGCAGTGACACCTTGGCTTCGCCCATGCGTGCGAGGAGCGGCGCGACGACCCAAAAACTCGCGCGCATTTTCGCGACGAGCTCGTAAGGCGCCGTCGTATCGACGATGCTGCACGCGTTCAGATGGATGGTGCGCGCCGCATGCGGATCTTCACCGGAACGCCTGCCGTCCATCGTGTAATCGACGCCATGATGACCAAGGATGCGCAAGAGCATGCCGACATCGGCGAGGCTCGGCACGTTTTCGAGCGTCAATTTCTCCTGCGTGAGGAGCGAGGCGATCATCAAGGGAAGAGCGGCGTTTTTCGCACCCGAGATCGGGATCGTGCCGTGAAGTTCCTGGCCACCGACAATACGAATGCGATCCATCATCCCCCCTGAATAGGGATCCCCGCGATCCCGTCAGACTTGGCCCGAACGATCCTCTCGGGTCGAAGGCTCTTCTCGAGCTGAAGGCTCTTGCGCTTGCCGGCTGCGGCTCTGCGCCTTGCGGCGTTTCAAATTCTCCCGAAGGGCCGCGGCGAGCCTCTCGCTTTTCACCTGTTGCGGATCGACGCGCGTTGCCGCATGCGCGGCCTTGCCGACACCGCACGACCCGTTGTCCGAGGCGAGGTTGTCCGAGACCGTGTTGTCCGAGACCATGACACCCTCACATCCCTGAGTCGTAGAGAAGAATGTTTACCATAACTTTTACGGAACGGCGTTCGAGGGGGCAAGCATTGCCTCCCCACCGGGCCCCGCGCCATCCCTGCGGCAGAAACAGTAATTATATCAAGGTATTGAGAGCTGCCATCCCGACGAACCATGAAAGCCTGTCGCGTAACCTTTCGGCGCCGTCCTCCGCCGATAGGATCGGGCGTGCCCGATCGCGCAGGGTGGCGTGCCAGAGCAAGAGCGAAAACGCCTGCGCTATTGAAGAACTTCCGTCCCGATCCTAACTGGAACTCATGAAAGTCCAACGCCGAGAGGAGAGACGGTGTGGAGCAGGAATTTACCCACGATACGGTCGCCATCGATAATGATGGCGTCCTGACCGACACACTTTATTGCGACGACCGCAAGGTCAAAGTGACGGTTGTCCTTCCGCGCGGTGTGCTTGGCGACTTCACGTCTTTCGAGCACCAAAAGATCTGGTCGGCCTATCGCGCGATGCAACAGCGCATCGAAGCGGCCGTCAAAGAGAAATGCGCGGGCCTTCCGACGGAGAGCTGCACCATCACCCTCGACAAGGCGGATTTGCAAACGCAGCATTGAAGAAGTGGAAGACTAGGAAGCCGCCTCTGGGACTGAAGAGTGGCGTTGCTGTCGCTTTCCAAGCAACACGGATCCGACTATCCTAACATCGGTATGTTGAATGGTGCTGCCAGAGAGGATCGAACTCTCGACCTCTCCCTTACCAAGGGAGTGCTCTACCACTGAGCTACGGCAGCCTGCGCCGGCGGCGCACCCGGCTTCCAAGGTGGCGCGGTATTGCCATAGCTCCCCGCGTTAAGCAAGCTGCGGTCCCCTGCCTCGCGCCGGCGCCCATTTCCGAAAGCAATAGGCCCGCGACTGTCAATTGCCTGCGCCGGTCTCGGCGATGAGCATGCCGCTTCCACGTTGCCGGCGCGGCAGCGTGGCCGACATGCACCAATAGAGCAGCGCCATGCTGACGAGGAGCAGCAAGGCGAGCGAGCTGACGGCGCCGTAAAAGCTGCCGGTCAAAACCTTCGTCCAGCCGATAAAAGCGGGGCTGAGCGCCGAGCCCGACGCTCCGATCGAGCTGATCAGGGCGATTGAGCCTGCCGCCGCCTTGCGGTCGAGCAAGGCCGTCGGCACGGTCCAGAAGAGCCCGAGAAACGCGAAGACGAGCACTGCGGCGACGCCCAGCAGCAGCGTCGTCAGGTTGGGGCTCGCGGCGCCGAGCGGCAGAAGCATGAAGACGAGCGCTGCGAGACCGCCGCAGCCGATCAGATGCCAGCGCCGCTCGCGCAGCCGATCGGAGCTATAGCCGATCGCCACCATGCCGATCGTGCCGGCGAGCGAGATCGAAGCGGCGCGCCAGCCGATCTCGTTGAGATCCGTCACGCCGGCGCTCTTCAACAGCGTCGGCACCCAGATCAAGAGAACGCTCTGCATCGAATAGAAGGCGAAATAGACGAGCGCCAATCCGTAGACGCGCGGCTGACGCAAGGCAGCGCCGAAGCTGCGGGGCGCCGTATCGCTCTTGCGTAAGGCATCGGCCTGCAGATCGGCTTCGATCTTCTGTTTCTCGGCTTCGGAGAGGAAGCGCGCGTTGCAAGGCCTATCCGCGAGCAGAAAATAAGCTACGACAGCCAGCAGGATCGACGGCAGACCTTCGAACAGAAACAGCCATTGCCAGCCGGCAAGCCCCGCCGCACCGGCAAGATGCGTCATGATGAAGCCCGACAGCGGTCCCGCCACGATGCCCGAGATCGGCACCGCCATCGCGAAGAGGCTCGTCACCCTGGCGCGATAGCGATCGGGGAACCAATAGGTGAGATAGAGAACGATGCCGGGAAAGAAGCCGGCTTCCGCCGCGCCGACCAAAAAGCGCAACGTATAAAAGCCCGTCTCGGTGCGCGCAAAAGCGAGCGCCATCGTTAAGGCACCCCAGAGGGTCATGATCCGCAGCAGAGTGAGCCGGATGCCGGCCCGCTCGAGCAGGAGATTGCTCGGAATCTCGAACAGGATATAGCCGACATAGAGGATGCCCGCCGCCATGCCGAACACCGCCTCGTTGAAATGCAGATCGCTCAGAAACTGAAGCTTGGCGAAACCGACATTGAGGCGGTCGATCATCGCGAAAATATAGCAGATGAGAAGAAGCGGCAGGAGCGACCATCCGACCTTGCGATAAAGCCGCGTGTCCGAATCCGGAACAGATGAAGGAAGAGATGTCATTGTTGGCCTCGCAAAGGGAATTTTCCGTCGCAGGATGAAACAGTGCGGCGCGTATCCATCGAAGCGAGCATGCGACATGCCGCAGGCACAATCGCGGCGCGATGTCAGGCGGTGCTTCCGGCATCTACGGTGAGCACCGTCCCGGTGATGTTGCGGGCCTTGTCGCTCATCAGAAATTCGACGGTATTGCCGACATCGTCCGCCTCAGGCAGCCGCCGCAGCGCGCTTCGGCGCTCGAGCGTCGCACGATGCTCGTCGTCGAGGCTCTGCGTCATCTCCGTATCGATGAAGCCAGGCGCCACCGCATTGACAGTGATGCCGAGCCGTCCGACCTCGCGCGAGAGAGAACGCGTGAAGCCGATCATCGAAGCCTTGGTCGCCGCATAGACGGAGAGCGCGCTCGCGCCGGAAAATCCGGCGATGGAGGCGATGTTCACGATGCGGCCCTCGCCTGAGGCCATCATCGCACGCACCACATATTTGGTCAGCACGATCGGCGAAACCGTGTTCAGCCGGATAAGCGCCTCGATCTGCGAATTATGCATGGTGGCGAGAACGCCCACCGTGCCGATCGCCGCATGGTTCACAAGACCGTAGATCTCGCCGAATTGCGTCCGAACGGTCTTCACGAAAGCGGGAATATCGTCGATTCGTCCAAGATCGAATGCGGTGAAACCGATTGCCCCACCCGCGTGGCCGGCGGCCTCCTTGCTCGCAGCGCCGAGCTCGGCGGTCTCATGCCGCGCAACCGCGATCACATTGTAGCCGGCGCGCGCGAGCGCACGGCTCGTCGCGAGGCCGAGGCCACGGCTGCCGCCGGTGACGATGACATTACGCATGGGCACGCCGCAATTTGCCGCCCGCCGTGACCTCGAGCCCAGGCACGAAGCGGATCGTCACCGGCACTTTGTGCTGCGCCAGCGACTCCCGGCAAATGTCGAGGATCTCCGTTTTGATCGCATCGCGGCGCGCGACGTCTGGCTCGGCTTTTCCGGCAAGCACGACATCGGCGACGACGATCGCGCCCGTGATGGGATTGCGTCGCGCGCTGACGAGCGACATCCGCACATCCGGGTGCGCGTTGATGACGGACTCGACTTCCTCGGGATGCACTTTGAGGCCCCCGACATTGACGATGCCGCCGCGACGCCCGACGAAATAGCAGCGGTCGCCGCGCCGTTCGACGATATCGCCCGTGTCGATGAAACCGTCACCGCCCTTAAGATCAATGTTGCCAACCCCTATGAAATTGGACGCGGTGCGCTGTGAGCGGATGCGCAGCGACCCGTCCTCGATCTTCATCTCCACCTCGGCATCAGGCGCTTCGAGATAGGAGGCCGGAAAACCTTCGAGCCCGTCATTGACGTCGAAGCCGACGCCCGCCTCGGTCGAGGCATAGGCGTGGCCGACGGACGCTTGCGGATAGGTCGCTCGCAAATTGTCGAGAATGGCCTGATCGACGATCTCACCCGAGAGGCGAATATAGCGCGGCGCGATCTTCTGCGCGGCACCGCTCATCAGCGCGCGACGCCAATGCGAGGGCGTGCCGGAAATATGCGTGATCCCGCAGCCGCCGAGGCGGGCGAGATGCGCAGCCGGCGTTTCGTCGGCGCCCGAGAGCACCATTGAGCCCGCATTCAACAGCGCGCGAAGCAGGATCTGCAAGCCGCCGTAACGGCGAATATCGTAGAAAGTCGCCCAGATCGGATGGGGTTCGGACCGGCTGCTCGGCTTGATCGCACCGGTCAAGCTCGCCAAACTATGCAGGACGAGCTTGGGCGGCCCGGTTGTTCCAGACGTAAGTAGAACCCATTCGGTTTCATGGAACGGGTTTGGGACGTCCCCAGGCGATATCCTCGTCTCGGCAGTCAGGATGTGTGGAATGCCGAGGTCTTCGCTGCCGGTTGTTCCAGCGTCGCGCAGGATCATTTCAGCCTCGGCGGCTGCGGCCACCGCGACGAGATGGTCCTGCGGCAAACCGGGCGGGCAGAGGATCATACGGCTGGCTATGCCATCGAGTTCAATCAGCGCGAGCGCGGCGGTGAGCTGATCCTGCATGGCGAGCAGAACCGAGCGACCGCTCAGCGCCGGGAGATGCCCGCCAAGGCTGGTGCCCGCGGCCAGCTCACGCAGCGAAATGCGCCCCGCGGAACCAGAAATCGTTCGCGCCGCGAGGTCATCCGCGCTGCGCAGCAGGCCACGCAGCGTGCGCTCAGGCTGCATCTTCGTAAAACTTGATGAAGTCGCCGAGGGTCGTGGGAAAATACACATCCTCGGCACTTGTGAAGGGGTCAAGCCCGAGCTTGTCTTCCAAGCGGGCGACGAGGATCGCGAAACATAAAGAATCGAGACCGAGATCGAGAAGGACGACATTATCGTCGAGCGGCTTGATCGTCTTCTTTTGCTCGACCGCGACTTGCCCGATCTCGGACGTGATCGTTAACCGTATCGACATGGAAGGACCATCCTGCAACTTCTTATTCCATGCTCGGTAACGTAGGATGCGCTATGGGTGCAAGCGCGCAGCAAGATCATGGTCAACAAGAGCCATCCGCGAAGCGTGACGGGATGATAACGTGCAACCTGCCGTCCACGCGCGCACGAAATCGCACGAGCTCGACATCAGCCCAAAGCTGGATGCGCGCACTAGAAGCGACAGCCGGCATCGGCGCAGACCCGTGGCGCATCCTTCCAGCGATCGTTGCGGAAAATGCCGAAAGATTCGACGCCGCGCCGGCCTTGCTTTCGGAGCGCGAAAGCATGAGCTATGGCGATCTCGCCCGGCGCTCCCGTCAATATGCACGCTGGGCACTGCACGAGAAGATCGAGCCCGGCGACGTCGTGGCGCTGATGATGTCGAACCGGCCGGAATTCGTCGCGATCTGGCTCGGCCTCACGCAGATCGGAGCCGTCGTCGCGCTTTTGAGCACAGGGCTCGTCGGGCGCTCGCTTGCGCATTGCATTGCTGTTGCTCAGCCGAAGCATGCGATCGTCGAAACCGATCTGTCGAAGGCCTTCCTTTCTCTTCGGGATCTCCCGCCCGGCTTGCAGCTTTGGCTGCATGGCGCCGATGTCTCGGGTCAGACCCGTCTCGACACGAGGCTAAGCCAATATGGCGGCGAAACGCTCTCGGCTGCAGAGGCGCGTCCTGCCGCGCTTTCTGAACCTGCGCTCCTTATCTACACCTCGGGCACAACGGGCCTTCCAAAGGCCGCACGCATCAGCCACCACCGCATCATGATGTGGAGCGCATGGTTTTGCGGGATGACGAACGCGCAAGGCGACGACCGGATGTATGATTGCCTGCCCCTCTATCATAGCGTCGGCGGCATCGTCGCGGTCGGGGCCATGCTGATTGCAGGTGGCACAGTCGTCATCCGCGACAAATTTTCAGTTCGGCATTTTTGGGACGATGTCGTTCGTTGGGACTGTACATTGTTTCAGTATATCGGAGAACTTTGCAGATATCTCGTTGCTGCGCCGACGCATCCGCGCGAGACGGAGCACCGGTTGCGGCTTTGCTGCGGGAATGGATTGCGGACGGAGATCTGGGCTGCTTTCAAGGACCGCTTTCGCATTCCGCAGATCCTCGAATTCTACGCCGCGACCGAGGGAAGCTTCTCGCTCTTCAATGTCGAGGAGGAACCGGGCGCGATCGGACGTATCCCGCCCTTTCTCGCGCATCGCTTTCCGGCCGCCTTGGTCAAATTCGATATCGAACGCGGGCTCCCGCTTCGCGACGCCGAGGGCTTTTGCATCGCTTGCGCGACCGACGAGATCGGCGAGGCGATCGGCAGGTTGAAAGACGACGAAACGAATTTCGCCGCACGTTTCGAAGGCTATACGAGCCAAGCCGACTCCGAGCGCAAGATCCTGCGCAATGTCTTTGCAAAAGGCGATGCCTGGTTTCGCACCGGTGATCTCATGCGCCGGAATGCCAAAGGCTTCTTTTATTTCATCGATCGGGTCGGCGATACTTTCCGCTGGAAGGGCGAGAATGTCGCCTCGCTCGAGGTCGAAGAGGCGCTTCGTGCGTGTCCCGGCGTCGCCGACGCGAGCGTCTATGGCGTCATCATTCCTCATGCCGAGGGACGGGCTGGCATGGCTGCCCTCGTCGTTGAGCCGATTTTAGATCTCGTCACCCTGCACAACCAGCTTGCCGAAAGGCTGCCCGACTATGCCCGCCCCCTCTTCTTGCGCATGCGCAAGGAAATCGCGCTGACGGAGACCTTCAAGCAGAAAAAGCGTGAGATCGCAGCGGAAGGCTACGATCCCGCACGCATTGCCGATGCGTTGTTTTTCGACGACCGCGCCGCCAAGGCTTATATCCCGCTCGATCAAGCGCTTTATGAAGCTCTTCAAGCGGGACGGCAGCGGCTTTAGAAGCCTTCATCCAAGATCGATGAATAGCCGATGTCGACGACGTTCGGCCTCGATTGACCCCTTCTAAATAGGGGTGCTAGCTAGTCTCATGATGGAACGACGTTCGGTATTTAGGAACGCCGCTTTTAATCGTGAAATTGACCGCTAGGACCGCAATATGGCTCCGCTCCGCCTTTCATTGGGATGTTGGGACTATGACCGCACGCGGGCGTTGCAGGACGGGCGCGTGAAGGTCGACGGGGTCGATCTCAATTATCTTTCCATGCCGGTCGAGGAGACTTTCTTTCGCATGCTCCGGCATCAGGAATTCGATGTCGCGGAGATGTCGCTTTCATCCTACACGGTCTCCTTGTTCAGGGAAGAACCGCCTTTCATCGCGATTCCCGTCTTCCCCTCACGCTTCTTTCGACATTCGTCGATCTATGTGAATGCAGCGGCCGGCATCGAGGACCCTAAGGACCTCATCGGCAAAAAGATCGGCACACCCGAATATCAGATGACGGCGCCGGTCTGGATCCGCGGCATCCTCGCCGACGAATATGGCGTGCCGATCGATGGCGCGACCTATTATACGGGCGGCGAGGAATCGCCGAATCGCTCGGAAAAGCTGAAGCTCGACCTGCCCGCGAACATCAAGATCGAACCCATCGGGCCTGAAAAAACGCTCTCCGCCATGCTGCGCGAGGGCGAGATCGATGCGCTTTATACCGCGCGCATGCCTTCCTCTTATGAAAGAGGCGCAACCGGCCGGGTGCGTCGACTCTTCGAGAATTTCGTCGAGGTCGAGCGTGCCTATTGGTACCGGACACGTATTTTTCCGATCATGCATACCGTCGTCATTCGCCGCAAGCTCTACGAGCAGAATCGGTGGCTTGCGCAGGCTCTCGCCAAGGCCTTCCGCGAAGCCCAAGCGATTACTTACCGCGATCTCGCAGAAACAGCCGCTCTCAAAGGCATGCTGCCCTGGCTCCACGCGCATATAGAAGAGGCGCGGCGCGACATGGGCGATGACTACTGGGCCTATGGATACGCGGCGAATAAAACGACGCTCGATACGTTTTTGCGCTATTCCTTCGAGCAAGGCTTGTCGAAAAAGCACCTGACATCAGAAATGCTTTTCGCGCCAGAGACTTTGGAATCCTACGTTATTTGAAGGGACCGGAGAGTCCGCCACTTTGGAAACGCCGAAAAAAGAAAAAAAGCCCCTCCCGCGGACGCGAGAGGGGCTTGGAAATCGTTTAAATCGAAGCCGAATGCGCCTAAGGCGGCGCGCTTCCCGGGTCCTTGCCGCCACGCACGGGAATAAGCTCGGCTTGCGGCGGTGTTTTGATGGATCTACGAACCGCGGTCGCCATCAGCATTCCCTCCTTGCGCAGCTCTTCGTTCTTGAGCGCGTCGAGTGTCGCAAGAAGGTTGGCGATCGCCATCGCGCGCTGCGCAATGGGATCATCGAGGAATCGTTCTTCTGAAAGGATCTCTTCTTCATCGCTCATGCGAGTTCCTAATCATAAAGAATCGGTAATCACGGCATGCTCGGCCAATGAAAGACATCTCGGAACGCGACCACGAGAAGTCCTAGGCCTCCCGTCACCACGACGCCGATCATCGCGATCAACGTCTGCTTCTTCAAATGCTCCGTGCTCTCGCGCCAAGACCTCAGATGTGCGAAGTCCTTCTGCATCTCGATCGGCTCGTTCGTATCCACGCCGAGCGCAGTCAACGTTTTGACGACCGCCTCCTCCGCTGCCCGGCGTGCCAGCTTTTCGAGTTCGTCCTCGGCCATCGCGCGTCACAGGCCCGCATCTTCATTGCGGACGACGAAGTAGCGCCGAAGGCCATCTCGCAAGGCCCGATTGTCGGTGACCAGCATGGGCAAACCGTTGGCGTCATAGGCAAGATCGACGTCCGGATCGAAACCGCTGCCGAGCAAAATATGCTTGCGATCGATATAATAGCGGCTCGTTTTCGTGCCATGCCAGCTATGCAGCACTGTGCCAGGCACGCATCCAATGTCTTGCCGGACATGGTCGTCGCAGCGGCGTGCGAATTCCCGCAGCCGACGGATATAACCGGATGACAGATTGCCGTTGAAATCGGCGAGCTCTTGCTGGGCCATATGGGCGAGCGCGCCACTGAAACCGAGCGCCATGTGATAATCGGCCGAACCCGTAACCATCCAATCGATCAATCGACCGATACCTTTCAAAACGTCGCGACGGATCGCCCAAGAATATCCGTAGTGGCGCCGCGCGTCTTGACGATGTTCCCGCTGGGTCAAGCGCAAAAAGCTCGGGCCGTAATCTCCGTTCGGAACGTCGATATCGCCATCGGTCCAAGCTGCCGAAAAGGACCGGTCCGCATCGTTGCCCCACTCATTGCGAACCGTCTCTCCGTTGGGGCCGAGATCGATCGAATGCGACCAGGTCTGCCCGACTCTGTAATGCTGCAGCATCTGCACGGTTTCCGCTGCCCAGTCGGCGCGCACATGACGAATATCGGTATCCTCCCAGCAAATATAACGAGCCTCTTCCGGCAGCCGCGCGATGCCGGCATTGACGAGAGCCTCCTTCAGCCACACCTCCTGCTCCGGGCCGCCGCGTAGCCGCACGAGATGCACATGCTTCAAAGCCGGGTCCGAATCGTCGAAGTCATGCGGACGCTCGCCGAAGGCATGCGCAACGAGCATGACCATTGCGCCGCTATCTTTCGCGTCGCTGAGCCATTGGCGCGTCAAAGCGAGACGCGATTTATAGCGGCGTGGATTGGAATAGACGCCGACGAGATGCAGGAGATCAGAGCGCATGGAGGCTTTGTCCGATGAGAAGACCGATGCGGATGTGTCAGGTGCTCGACGGTATGCTCGCGACCGGTATTCCTGCGGGGATAGCTCCGATGCTCGCTTTGATCGATTGGTAGAGCGGGCAGAGCTGCGCGGCGACCGCAGTATTCGTGACGAGCGTATTAGTCGCACGCGTCGCCGCAGCCTGGTTGCTCACCGTCAAGCTGATAATATTGGCGACCGCACTCGACGCGGCGCTCGCGAGCGGCGAGCATTCAAACAACACAAGATCTTGGCCGATCATCACAAGATCCTTGCCGACGATCGGCGCGTATTTGGCAACGCCCGCGGAAAAGGCTGTGAGATCCTTTTGAAAGGTGACGACCTGGCTCGAGGTACAGCCTGCAAGACCCATGGTTGCGGCGCAGGCGAGCGCAAGCATCCAGCGCGCGCGAATCGGCGCGCCCGCGAAGCGAAGGCGGAGCATAATGGTTCCTTTCAGAGGGGAATGAGAAAGAGATCTTGGCCTGCGTCTCAGCCGGAGACGTTTCCATTGCCTTCCGCTACTGCGCCAGGCGCGTCTGGCTCGAGCGGCTTATTATGCGCGACGACATAGACGATCACCGGCAATAATGGCTCGAGCAGCTTCATGTCGTCGGCGACGATAGCCGCAGCCGGATCGAAGACGCCGATGATCGAGGCGACTTCTTCGACGCTCGCGTAAATCTTAGTGAAGCTCTTCGCCTTCAGCGCCGCGATTGCGCCCTTCCAGTCGTAGCTCGCACCCATCTCGAGCGCCTTGATGATCTCCTCGACTTTCACGATTGCCGAAGGCGTGCCGGACGCGGCATTGGTCGAGCCGGTCTTCAAGACATCTTCAGCGCCGGTGATGAGATCGGACGCGATCGTACCGAGTTCGGACATGCACTATGCCTTTCCTTGCGAGAGGGAAATCAAGCCTTCGGCCCGCCGGTCGGCGGCGATGCCGCGGCGTCGGCTTGAATCCCGCGCAGGCCGCCGGCAAAGAGCGCCATCAGACCGGTCAGGACCATTGTCGCGGACTCGGCCGTCTTCGGATCGTCGAGAAAGGCGCCGAGCGCGGGGTGATGGAAGGCGACCGCGATCGCGGAGCCGAGCGCCAGCAAGCCGGCGATGAAGCCGGGCGATAAGATGTTCATGATGAGAAACCCCGACGTCTACGGAAAATTGATTATTCGTCCACCGGCTTGCTCATCTGCGCTTTGGCGGCGGCCTGGTGCAAGGCGACATTGAAGGCGAGCGCGTCGCGCGCGATCTTGCCCGCACAATCCTCGCCATTGATGATGCGCCGCGCTTCTACCCAGAGGGGCTTCGGCCGACCGAAATAATCGCCGAGCGTGCGGCCGGTGAACCAGCCATCCCGCATGCCGAAAATCAACGTTGCCGCAGCGAGATCCGTCTGCAGCATCAGATCCGGATCGCGCGCGAGATCGACATCGATGCCGATAACGCCATATTTGCGCAGCTGGACGGTCGCGTGGCGATAATTGGCGAACCATGTCAACTGCACATAGCCGCGACCGTAATAGGCCTTGTGCCAAGGGCCGGTCGGCTCACCATAGGCATGGCCTCTCCCTTCGCCGATCTCACGCACGGGTCGCATCGTCTCTGCGGTCTCGTGGAAGGCGGTCGCCAACATATAGGCGCGTGCGGGAAGATCCGGCGCCTTCCATTTGTCGAAGGCATCGAGCAGCGCATTGAGTCCGTCGACCTGGTTTTGCGTGAGCATCCTCCTGAACGGCACGCGGCGACAAAAATCCAAGAAGATCCCGCGATCGATCTCGAACGCCATATCTCAGGCTCCCGGCATCGAGATGAAAAGGCAGCGGATCTCGCCAGCAAAGATGCAGCGCCAAACCAGCCCGTCGGGCGAGGGCTGCGCACGCGAGACCGGGATCGTGAGATCTGTATCGTCGAAGCGATAGAGATCGCCTTCGACATGCATGCTTGCGGGATCGACCTCCTTGCAGTCGCTTTGTCCGCAACACAGGAATTTGGTAACAGGATCGATTTCCTGACCGTTGCCCCAATAATCATGTGCCGCCGCCGGCACGCAAAGCACCGCGGCGAGACAGAGGCTCGCGAAGATCCGCATCGAATTGTCCTTTGAAAATATTAGCGGCCTTATTCCGAGCGGGCGAAACCCACATCTCGAAGGGTCGGCAACCGCTCAATTTGTCATGCGGCCAGTGTTTCGGGACAGCACCTACAGGCGTGTCGCTGGACGATAAAATCGCATCCTTTCGGCGCTCGCGAAGAGCGCCGCGAATTGCAGGACGTTATCAACTTACGGCGCGGTGGCGGATGCGACAGGCACGCCCTGCGCAGCCTGGAGCACCGCGTTTTCGGCTTGCAGGCTCGCGATCTGCGCCGTCAGCGCCGTGTTGATGCCAGCGATGATCGTCGGCAGCGTGAGGCCTCCCGCCACAGCCTCGTCCGGCGTCATCGGCGCAGTATAGGCCGTCGTCGGATTGCCGAAGGCATCGATGCCAGGCACCGCGACGATGACATGATAATCCGGCGCGACCGTGCTGCCGGCGGGTTGTCCGCGATAGAGAAATTCATAGACATAGGCGTTGGTAGGAAAAACCATGGTTCACCTTTTTCTTTGCGCTATCGGCCTGTGGCCTACTTGAGCGCATATCGCGTCATGCAATGGCGGTGACGTTGGTGCCGGCGATCTTCCACGCCGTGCCGTTGTCGACGACGAGACCGCCGGTGCCGGACCCGGCGCCTTCTTGCGTGCCTGCACCGTTGAACATCCGACAATTGGATGCGAAAGCCATACGACCCGCGACGCCTGGTGCCGGCAAGGTAGAGACTGTGTACTTCGCAACCGTAACTGGCATCGCGAAGGTCCAGGTACCGGGCGTCGTGCTGTTATAATCCGTGCGGATCGTCCCATCGCCTGTGGCGAGGATGATCGTGCCGGACAGGTTCGCACTGAGGCCCGTGACCTGCGCGCCAATGATCGTGTTGTTCGTTCCGGAAACCAACCCGCGGGCGGTGTTGTAGCCGATCGCCGTGTTTGTATTGGCAGCTAAGGGAAATGCCGTGCCGGTGCCGGACCCGACACCGGTCGCAGTAAAGGTAACGCCTACCGTATTTGATGAGGCACCTATACTCGTGAAGTTGGTCGTCCCGACCGAAACAATCGTGTACCCTACTCCGACGGCGAAACTCCCAGCCGAAACGGCTGTACCAAGATCGCCAAGCGCATTCACGCCAATGCCGCTATTATAACTACTTGTCGTAATTGCAATAAGCGCGCCCTGCCCGAAGGCGATGTTCGCATTCCCCGTAGCGCTTGCAGCAAGTGCATTGACTCCGCAGGCTGCATTATAGTTTCCGGTCGTATTGTAACTAAGGGAACCACCGCCGCACGCAAAATTATAGTTGCCTGTGGTATTATAGAACAAAGTATATGCACCGATTGCTGTATTATATATCCCCGTCGTATTATTGAGAAGCGTGTCAATCCCGATGGCGACGTTGGAGCTGCCCGTCGTATTAACAGCGAGCGCATTGGTACCTAAGCTGATATTGGATATAATAGCGCCCGCACCTAAACCGATTGTCATGCCGTGAATGCTTGCATCGGAATTACTGGCAACGGTCGTAAACGTACCTGCCGCCGGCGTCGTACCGCCAATCGCAGTATTGTTGATCGTGCCGCTCGTGATCGTCGTCGCGCCGGTGATCGTGAGCCCGAAATTCGCCGTGACGAGGCCGGATGAAGCCGTGATATCCAGCGCGTCATGCCACGTGCTGCCGTCGGACGAGACCTTGAAATGGAAATTATCGTCGCCGCAAAGGCCCACTTGCGCGCGGGCCGAGAACCCGTCTTCATAGATCGTCGATGCTGTGTTCGTAGAAGCCGCTTTATTGATGGTAAAATTGAAATTTCCAGCGCTGTTGAAGAGCGCGCTCGTCCCGTAGACGGAGAGCGGATTGTTCGGATCGGCTGCGGTCCCAATGCCGACTGCCGTCAGATTGCTCGTCGCCTGATCGATGACCGTCCATCTATTGCTGCCATTTCCTTGAAGCGCCAAATATCCATAGGCGCTGCAAATGACCGCGCTTGTCGCGCCGTCGATCGTATCGCTGCCGGCCCGCGAAAGCGTGATCGTATTTGTCGCCGAGCACGACCCGGATTCGTCGACAACGATGAGCCGCGTGCCTGTCGGATAGGCCGAGGCTGCAGGCAAGCTCACCACACGTGCGGCGGTGATCGCGGTATAAGCGATCGTACGATCCGAGACGAGCGCGGTATAGGCCGCATCCGAGACGGCCGTCCGCGTGTTGGTGACGGCTTCTGAAAGCTTCGCGGCCGGCCAACCGCCCGCCGTCGTGCCGTCATGGACCTGCACGCGGCTATTCGTCGTGTCGACGATCAGCTCGGCTTGCGCACCGACAAAAGTCGAGAGGAAGGATGCCGCTTCGCGGCGACGTTTGACTTGGACGCTCATGCGGATGCAAGCCCCATATCGACGATGGTGACATAAGGATCGGAGGCAAGGCCCCAATCGTCGGATTCGTTGATCGCTAAACTCGCCAGGCTATAGTCCAAATTGATACCGATCTGGAGCGCCGCGGTGACCGGCCCCAAGATGCCGGAGCCGATCGGCGTGATCGTGTAGGCCGTGCAGGTCGAAATATCCTGCACACCTTGTCCAAAAATATTGAAGCTCTGAAATTTCAGGTGGAGCGTCTGCCCAATATACTGTTCCGGTACCGTGTATTTGAAGATCGCGCCATCGAGCCGCGCGAACGGCGTCCCGGAAGCGTGCGCTTGCACCGTCGAGCCATCAAGTCCGCGTTCGAGATAAGTGAGCGCATAGGCATTCGTGCCGGTCAGCGCGGCATTGGCATAGGCGAGAAGCTCGGTGCCGACGATGCAGAGCGTCGTCGCATTCTGTGCTGCCGTTTCCGAAGCCGTGGTCAGCGTTCCGGCGCTTTCAACCAGACTGACGGAGAGCGTGTGCGTCGTATCGGGATTGCCGCCTGAGGGCGCCCCCAGAGTTGCCGTGGTGACACCCTGCCGCGCTGCGCCGATGATGGCGCCGACCTGGCCATAGGTCGTGCCATCCGTCGAAGCCCAGACATTGGCGCCGCCCCAATTCGGATCGGCAACGCCGCTAGCGCCGCCCGAGACTGCGCACCAAATCTGTTCGATGCCGCCGGTCAGGGCTGCCGGCGGCTCGAAGATGATCGGCGTATTGACGGGATCGGCCGCAACACCGCGATTGACCGGCACGTTTGCATTGGTCTGCACCGGATAGGCGGAGGATGTGGCTACGCCACCGGGAAACTCCTCGCAGGTGAAGGATAAGATGCCGTCGTCATCTTCCTCGATCGAAACGATGCGCACCGCGGTGTTGCTCAAGCCGAGCCCTGCATCGGTCAGGGTGACGAGATCCATCGGCTCCAATAAGCAATATTCCCAGGAAAGCTTGAACGTATAGTGGTTGCGGATATAGAGACCGCGCTGAAGAATGAGCTGCGCCGAAGTCTGCGCGACGTTCGGATCGCAAATCTCATGCGCCGTGACCGTCGAGGCGACCCGCAAGCCGTAAAGCTCGATCGCGTTCTGATCGAATGCGACGATCGGCGTCGCATCGTAATAATTCGAGCGTTGATAGATCTCGATCGGCTGGTAATTATAGGCGGCATAAGGATCCGTGCGCTGCACATTCACCGGATCGTTGCCATCGTCATAGACATAGTCATCGTCGTCTAGATCGTAGATCGGCGTCACGTACGGGTTGAAGGTGACCGTGCCGCCGGCATAAAGCGAGCCCGTCACCGAGACATCGCCATAGGGGATGAACTTCAGCTTGCCGCCAGACCAAACGACGGCCGTGTTCGTGAGCTGGAGCCATCGGGCAAGAATGCTGCTCGCGGCCTCTTGATCGGTCAAAGCCGGCGAAATCGCCAGCCCGCAGGCCTGGCAATAGATCTGATAGGACGCGCCACCGGATGAACCGAGAAGCGTCGTGGCATCGATGCTCGCTGCCGGGAAGCCGACGCCATATTGCGCATTCGTCAAGAAATCCTGGATGACGAGAGCCGGATCGGCGTCATAGGAATTGACCACGGCGGATGAATAAAGCACGCCATAGACTTCGAACGAGAGCGAGTCGAGGCTCGCGCTCGAGCCCATGTCATAATCGGGCGATGCGACATAGGCGAGACCGTTATAGCCGAGAGATTCGCTTGATTCGGTGCTGGCGACGAAGCTCCAAGGCGCCTGCGGCGTCGTCCCCGTAAAGAGAGAGAATCCGAGACCGCCGAGGCTCGTCAGCGTCGAGCCATTCCAAACCGTGCCGACAGTGTCGATCGGGCCTTCGCATAGGCCCATGATGAACGCCGTCTCGTAATCGTAGCCGTTCAGGGTCGCTGAGCTGCCCCCGCCGCCTCCCTTGCCGCCGCTGCTCTGGGTATAGGTATATTGCGGGATGACTTGAAAATCACCGGCCCAAACGATGTTGGGCGCGATCTTGTTGATGCCGTAGACGATCGCGAGCGGCAGCGCCGCGCTCGAGGTCTGAATCTGCAAGCCGGTATATTGCGGCGTGATGACCGGCGCGTTCGAAGCCGACCGGGTGCGGAGAAAGCTCATGCTCGGCGTGCCCAATAGCTGAAGATGCGCGGCTTCCGCGCCGGATCGGAGAGTCGGCCATGACCCTCGAGCGGCTCCTCGAGCACGCGTTTGGCGGAATGATAGGCATGCACGATGCTGAGCGGTGCGCGCTCGCTCACGATGCCTCCGTGGCTGTAGCAACGCCCATAGCGAAACACGATCACGTCGCCAGGCTGCGCGACTTCGACCTCGCGCGTGCGGTCGAAGACGAAGCCGAGATAGCGCTCCTCGCTGCGATGCAAATGCCAATCCGCATCATAGGGACGTGGATCGAAGGGCGCGCAAAGCCCGGTATCGACGAAGCAGCGCACGATGAGCATGCCGCAATCGACGCCCGCGCCGCGGATATCGGCGCAGATATGATAGGGCGTGCCGATCCAGCGTCGCGCCTCGGCGACGATCGCGGCCCGCTCCTGCGCTTCGCTCATCCGTTAATGGCGTAGGTCGGCGGCGGCACGAAGGGAAAGCCGCGGAAATTGGCGAGATTGTTGAATTTCGACTGACAGCTCGACATCGTATGATCGCAGCCCTGCGAAGCCGTGAACGCATCTCCAATGGCGGGCACCGTCTGCATCGGATAGGCAAGCGTCAGAGCCGATGATGTCGCGCTCTTGATCGTCGCGGAGACGCCGGCATTGATGCCGGAGGTGAAGGTGATGGTGCCTTGCGCATAGGCCGATGACGCGCTCGACCACGGAATGACGGCATTGGTGACGCCGCTGCCGACCGTGCCGTTGGCGCTATAGGTGTTCTTCACGACGCCGCAGCCGGAATCGAAGAGCACGTGATTACAGGCCGGCATATAGAGGTTGCGCGGCATGTTGAGGTCGAGCAGCGTAAGGTCGGAATTGACCGTCATCGTCGCTGTGGTGCGTCCGATATTATCGATCGTGCCGAGCCGTCCTTTGAAGAGAATGACGGAGCCGATCGGCGCCGCGGTCCAAGATGACAGGAAGGCGCGCTCGCGCTGGATCTCGCAGCCGTCGAGAACGCCGTTGCGCACGGCTTGCAGAAAGGGCACGCCGCCGATCGTATCGGTCGGACGCGCCGAGACCGTGATCTGCTGCTGGTCGACGTCGAGACCGGTCGCGCATTTGAAGCGCAGCCCGTCGACCAACACGCTGTTCGCCAGATAAATATAGCCGTTTAACGGAATCGGGATGTCAGCATTCGTGTAGGTGAGAATGAGGCCCGACAGCAAGGTGAAGGTGAAGCAGTCGGCCATCAGCATTGGCACGTCGGACTGTCCGCGCGCGGTGTTCAAAAAGTCGATAAGCGCGGTCGATGCGGATCTCACGGCTTCACGCTCCTGAATTTCAAGCTCTGCACCTGCCAAAGCCCGCTCATGAATTGCTCGAAATCTTCTTGATCGTCGAGGAACCGGCAGACGAAGGCATAGGAGAATGTTGCGCTGATCGCGACGCCGTTCCCGGGCGCATTTGCAAAGGTCAGGATGTTCGGTTGCGTCAGGCTCCAGCCGCTCGTCTGATTCGTCCCGTTCAAATAGATATTCGCGACCGATGAGACCCAGGAGACGGGCTCGGCGAAGCCGCCGAGCGAGCGCTGAAAGGTAAAGGCCGTTGTCGTTCCGTTGCCGGTGCCGATGGCCTGGTTCGTCGCCGCGCAATCGGTCGGATCGGTATAGAGAAAGGTGCCGAACTGCCCTTGGCAGGCGAGATAGAAGCCCATCAATGTTTGAAGCGAATTCGTGCCGAGACCCGGCTTGCTGCTATCCGACGCGAGGCCGTCGAAGGTCACCTCATATTGGTAGAGCGTGTTGCTGTAGAGGCTGGCGCGCACCTCGCGGCCGGAGACATGGCCTGCCACGCGGGTCGAGAAGGTCGGCAGCTTGTGGACCGACCAGCCCTGCCCAGCGAGCGACGGGAATGACGGGGGAGCGGCGCTCATTTAAAAATCGGCGCTCGCCAAGATATAGCCGCTACCGCCGCCACCTTGCAGCGCGGTCGCCTGGCCTGACGTGCCGCTGCTATTGGTCGTGACGCCAATCGCATTGACCGTATGCGTGCTGTTCGGTGTGAGCGACGTGAGCGACGTGGCGGTACCCGCCTGGTTCGTTTTGAATGAACCTGCGACCGCCGTGACCGCAGGCGCTTTCAGCATCTGCACGGGCAGAAAAATCGTGAAGAGCTGCGCGCTCGACCCGGTATTCTGGCCCTGCGCAACCACGACGCCGGAAGCCGGCTCTGAGAGCGCGTAGGCATAGCGCTGAGCGATCTCGAGCTCGACCTGCGCGTCGCGATGCTCGAAGGCCGACATGCTGCCGCCGATTTCGAGCTGCAGGCCGTTGAAGGTGATCGAGTCGTCGGACCCGGCCGTGCCGCTGGGCGTGAAGGAAAAAAGCACGCCGAGCTGCGTGGCGTTCTGCGGGATGTTGCCGGTGATCGAATAGCGGGTCATCGCCGTCGTGAGCGACACGCTCCCCGTGAC
>Ga0116227_10006808_pt1 | contig 22846 bp, 17 predicted proteins | sample S1TSphgellanicum_FD_89693 | JGI IMG/M metagenome (GOLD analysis project Ga0116227, IMG submission 89693) | Host-associated microbial communities from peat moss isolated from Minnesota, USA - S1T2_Fb - Sphagnum magellanicum MG | ecosystem: Host-associated > Plants > Peat moss > Unclassified...
CATCATAGTTGTGAGAATGACCAAAATAGTTGAAATTTGGTTTTGTAGTTGCAAATATTCCCAAATCTAGTTGCAAACGACTACAAGTCGCATGTAGTCGTAAATGGAGTGGTTACATTTTGGCTGATTTCTACTAGTGCAAGCCAGTGAAGGTGCCGGTGCAGCAACGTTACTGTAAATTATGCAACTTGGGTGCGGTTGAGGATGAGGACCACTTCTTGTTAGTTTGCCCTGCTTATCAAAGTGTTCGAGAGAGGTTTAGAGGTTCATTGCCATTAACTGCCATCACACCTTTGGCTGAATTGTTGAGCTGTCAGCAGCAAGGCATCCTTGCTAGATTCTTAGTGCAATGTCAGATGGTTAGATCTGAATTGCTTCATTAGACTTAACGTCAATTGGGTTCTAGCTCGAACGTTGTTTGGCCCACTTAATGACGCTAAATTGTAAATAAGTAAGTAAATAAGGTGTACAAGCCCATGCCAATTTTATGCATCATAAAGCTCTATCAAGATTATTTAACACAAGAAAACATTAGAGCTTTAGGTTGTGATCTTCTTCTTCATCATGGTCCAATTGCCATTGCCAAAAGAATTTCTTGTGCCGTTGTCTAGAACGAATCTGGTAGAACAAAGGTGCAACACAAGAATTCATTAGTTGTTTTTTGTTGAAATGGTTTGTTTTTATACATTACACCAATTAATGGCGACTAACATTAAGTCACACTTGTATCAAAGTTGGGTTTCTCATGTATCCATTCAAGGCAAACGCCATGTTGTAATTTTGATCAACTGCAAGTTATTAAAAATCTTAATCAAATCCATTTTCAAAACACCAAATGTCATTCGTTTGTGTGTTTGATTGCAACATGTAGGTGCCTAAATCATTATTTAGACAAGCATAGTAATCACTTATTTGGCCTTGGATCCTTTGTCCTTAGTATACAATCTAATATGAATAGGCATGCCAACTTTCAAAATAAAACCCCCTATATGTTAATTTTAGGTGTCTACATGTGTCCACTTTTGAGAATTCATAAAAAATTCTTTTCCTTTTTGAAAATGATGATCCTAATTTGGTTGGGCTTCTCATCCATTTGTTAATTGTTCAAAATTTTATAAATATTTATTTTTTAAAAATAATGGTACAACTTGACAAACTATCCATTTAAGGTTTTTTTCTTTTTAACAAAAAGTTGCTAGGGTAAGTAATAGGTACCAGGCTAGTATTAGTAATAAGGTTAGCTAAAACTCAAAAAGCAAGGTGGGTTTTTGGCTCTAAATCTAAAGGTTATATCTAATAAGATTGTTGGTTTTGATTTAAAACCCTAAACGTAGGCTAGCTAGCTACCATCTCAATCCTAGGGTAATTATATTGGTGACATAGAAGGTCAAGATGTAACACATCTCACGAGAATCAAAAGGCTAAGATATAATCTACAATACATAGTCCATAGCCGTTGAACAATCTTATGCTATTCCCATCGCGATGGATGGAATGATTTGGCTATCACATAGCCATGGACATATTATTTATGGCTATTTGGAGGCATTTTCCCCTTGTACTCAAAGCATGACCTCCTCAAAGCATAACCTCTTTTTATGTAATAATTTGGTGACATTTAGCTAGGAAAAAAAATTGTCACACCATGTCAAGGACAACTAACATTACATTCCCATTGGCTCATTTGACTTCTCTAACAATATTTAGCCAATCATGTGATTTATTAGTTTCTCTTATTCTTTGTAGCCTCTGAACATGGTCACAAGCCCTTTTTCCCACTTTGTTTTGCGGGTTGAAGCTGAAATTAGTCACATACAAAGTGCCATTTCTCCATGCTAACTCTCCTTGCATCTCCTTGCATCTCCATGCTTACACTCACATTGACCACATTTATGAACTCATTCAAATGAAACAAGTCGTTTGTGATATCAAGATTAGATACACAATGACATAACCAATATAAAACATTCATGTCAAGATAGAAGACTCAAAATCTTTATCTCTTCATTGGTGTCCTTAGCAATATTGTTCAAATCTTGAAATGAAGATCCTTCAACTATGTGACCATATGGAGCTTGTCCCATGCCATAAACAATCACTCAACAACATTTTTACATATGGTCTCCATAGAGTTATTGACTCTCATTGTCCACATTGGTACACCATTGGCCACCATATGTTGAATATGTTTTGCAGACCAATGTTTAAATAAGTATGTAAAAACACACTTTTTAAAAGAACAATTGTAGGTTAGAATTTAACAATATAATTGGCTAGTACATCGATAGCAAGATTTGAGGATGTTTGTCCTTCATCCAAACTTTAAATTTTGCACTCATATGCACATTCCAATATTTAATGTGCCATACCATTTGTTATTTTTTGGTTTGCTATGAAGTAATAAAATATTGAAGGAACATTTTATTAAAATTACAATTATTAAAATTATATTTTAAATATATTTAAGGTATATTTTCATATTCAATTTTAAACACCTTATTTATATTTAAGTAAATTATATTTTTACTTTTCAAAAAATTGCACTTTATATTGTTTTGCATTCCATTTGAAAAAAATTGGAAATAATTTCCCCATGTGATACTTACAATCTTCAAGAGTGAAGACTAGTGATGGTGGTGTACCATACTCTTTCAATATGGTATTGTACTTACATATATGCTTGCTAGTATGGTATCTCCTTATAAGTTTTGTGCTTTCTCCAACCTTGCTCTTGTGCATAATGTTGGTAACTCCCAACAATGTTGAATGACAAAACAATCAAGCTTGGTGAAGGGCAAACCCTAAAATAATCTAAATTATATGTTGAATTTAGTGGCTCAATTTTGTTATATTTTAGGTAGCCATTTGTCAAGTTTGGCATTGAAATATGGTACCTTGTAATGGAATGGCAACATGCTTTACCTGACTCACCACATTCATTGGTGGGATATGGGTCCATGTTTTATTGTACATTCATGCTACCAATTTCATGGTTTCACCAAGGAAAAACCTTTAATACTTGGGCTCTACTTTGCTTTGCACTACCAATGACAATTTATCATATAAATGATTATTTTAATAGTTTGATGTTTATATGGGTCAAGGCTCTCTCATTGAAGGGGCTTATCCTCCTTCAATTTTTCTCTTTTTGTATTGCATAAATCAAAAGGAAAATGATTTTTTCTTCATTCAAATGTTAATTTTTATATGTTTAGCTACACAAAATGAAATTTGGTCAAAATTTTGAAATTCATCAAAGAGGACATTTTACAAAATGAAAGGGAAAAACGTAATCATTAACAGATGTTACTATTTTTGAGTTCTCACGAATTAGATGCCATGATTATTTATGGAATCATGACAATAATGTAAGTAATGGTGGGTTTGTCCTTGGATGCTTCGACCATTGTTGTCCAATTTTGTTAACAATTATAAAGGCACTAAGAGATTAAAGAGAAAATTGCAGAAGAGATAAAATTGAAACAACAAATCCAAAGGGGGAAAAAAACCAAAGGAAGAATAAACAACATGAATCTAATGTTTTGAATAGTTGGATTGATCATAACTTTCATTAAATTGCTATTTGATTGATCACTAACCTTAATAACTTGGGCTTTGTGTTGTTATGCAATATTAGTGACATTCAATTACTTGGTTATGTGTTTGGGAATGGAGACATGTTTTTCTATGTTTTTCTGTGTTTTATTTTTTCTGTAGTTGTATTTCCAAAATTGTTTTTTAGTGGAAATATAACTACATTTCTAAAATGATGTAGATAAATTGTTTTAAATTGAGTTTTAATAATATATCGGTTACATATGCTATTGTAAAAAGCCCATAAGATGAACCATTTGGCTATTGCATGACATTTGCATATTTATATAACAAATGTTTGATGTTAATTATTTTAGTTAACAATTGTACAATATCATCTTGTAATTTTTTCATTGTCAATGTGTTTGAATCATATATTGTGTAGTGTAGATTTAGTGTGGATGCATGCATTTGGACAAAGATTTAATGGTTGTTATTTATGAAAAACTATTGTAGACATTTGAATAAGTATATATGTAGGGTTCATATGATTGTGTATGTGTGTTATTGGTAATTAATCATTATAGTTTTTCAACATATAACATTTGCATCATTGCCACCATATGTTAGTCATTCAACCATCCCGAGGGATTTAAAAAGACATTTTCATCATTTACAATTAATTGGAGATCTTTGCGCCAGTAGTCAATAATATCATTATCAATTATATCATTGTCCAAATTTTTTTCTATCATGATTAATTTTTTTTCGTTGTTGAATTTCAATGTGCAATGTTTTTGTTTTTCTTTAGTTATATCATGTTTTGAAGTAGGTGTTACCGTTTCTATTGAAATGTTTTTAATTCAATTTTGCTTATGTCTTGTATTATGATATCTCGTAGGATTATTTGTTCATTTATGGAACATAGACGTGATAATGTTATGTATATGTTGTGCATATTAAGTCGAACATTGTTGGGTGGTTAACAAATGTTTATGATCAAGTGATCAAATGTTTGTCCTTGTATTTTGAAGTATGTTAGATAGAAAGCTATACAAGTGATAATTGATATCTATTCATTGTGAAATTCTTGGATGTGTTTGATTGTTATATTTGATGGTGATATTAAAAGCTTTTTGATATTGGTGCTATTAGAATGACATTTGTAGTGAGTCCATTGAATGTTATGTTTTGTAAATTTATGTGTTTGTTTGCAAATTCATTGAAATTGACTAAAACATTTATGGGGGGATGCATTGTAAAACCATTTTGTATCCATTCCATTTATGTGATTGATTTTTGTATGTGTTAACAGCAACAATAATGTAACATTTTTGTTTCAAGAGTTTCGAATGGATATCTATCATGTAATGGTTTATGGCATTTTGGAATTTTTTGCAATATATTATGAAGGTTGCTACCTTCCATGGATTATCAAATAAGTTGACATTTAATGTGTTTTTGATAAGTTAAATCCCATTTAAAATATTTTCAATTATAAAATTTTTAAAAGTTTTGCATACTATATGTTTTTGTTTTGTTTCCTTTGTTTCGTGACTATAATGTTGTTTGGTTGAATGCAATTTTCTTAAATGTTTTTTTATTTAATTAATATTTACTAATCAAGAGTTATTGTAAATGATTAATTAACTTGATTTTTATTAGTTCATAAGTTTTAATAATTAATATTTATTAATCAGTTTAAATTTTATTAAAAATTAATTAATACTTCAATTACTAATTTATATATTATTTAAATAATATTCATTGAAATATCTTATAATTCAAATTTATTAAGCAAGAGTTATGGTTAATAAATATTAAATTAAATAATAGTTAGTGACCTATTAAATATTGATTAATTAAATATTCAGGGGTTAAATTAATTATTTAATATTAATTTAGAAATAATTATCTTCTTAAATGATATTTATCGATTAAAAAAGGTAATAAGTTCATTATTTAATATAAAATAATGGATATTTATTATTATTCAATAATTAATTAAATGAAATATTCAATCAATTCATTATTTGTTTATTTAGTTGATAACTCAAATTAAAAATATTTAGTGTTAAAAAATATTATTGATTAAATTTTTAATTAAAATAATAACCAATTAATTAATTTCATAAAATAATTACATATTGTTGATAAATTATGATTGTGAATTAATTGACTAGTTGATAAAAAGTATGAAATAAAAATAAATGTTAGTTTTAAAATTCAAAAATTAAAATATGGTAGCTAATTATAGGTAGGTTTGTAAATGAATAAGTAGGTAGGTAATTATTTTTTGGCCAAATAATTAATTAGATAATTAATTAATGAGTTTCCTATTTAATTATATAGTTATATAGTTTACAAAATAAATAAATAAGCACAAAAAATATGGGAGAATATTTATAGTTGCAACTCAATTTGCAATTAAGGTGCAACCAAAAAACTTAAGCCATATGTTTTGGCCTCCAATTTCATTTTGGAAACTATATAACAAAGGTGTATTTTCTTATATTTTCACATTAAAAAACATGTGCCATTGAGGATGAATTCAAAAAAAACTTAACCTTAAAAAAAAAAACATAAAATGAAAGAACAATATTTACATGATTTTTTTAACTCACATACCTTCTTACCTACCTACCTACCTAAATAGGTAAATACGTAAATTATAATTATTTAAAAATATAAATAGGTAAATAAATATGTAGCTTAAATAGGTAGGTATGTCATACCTACATAATTCTACATGCTTACCTACCTACCAACATAGGTCTATGTACCTACCTACTTACTCAAATAAATATTCATTTGATTTTTAAAAAAATGTAATTAAAATTCATATGTGGCAAATTTTAGTTGTGCCACATTTTATAATTTAGAACCATTTAAAATGTTCATAATGGATGGCCAAGATCAATGTTTGAATAATAAAAAAAATTTCACCCAAAATTTTTCATAGTGCCACATGGTGGATTTTGGTATTGCCAAATGGCACCATCACAAGTCTTAAAATTTGATGGCATGGATTTTTTCAACATTTACAATCATTATTTTAATATTACGTTAATTTAAAATATGTAGTATATAATGTTTGAATATTTGATAGTTGTAAAAATAATTTCAAAAACAAGACTTAGTTGCAACTATTATACAAATGGTCAAAGGATGAACATGTATATTTTGACCGTATACATCATCCATGGTTCATTTGGTGATATCATGCTAAGTCATGATTTGCCTTGAAATGTTGGGTGCAATTTCACTTATGCTAACTAAAGCAATTTTAGTTGTAAATGTTGGTTGTAATTATTTTATAATCACAAATTGACATTTTTCTTCAAGTGATTGATTAATTAATTAGCTAGGTTAGAAAATTAATTTATTAAATGTAGGCTAGGTAATATATATTTTATTTTGTGGATATATGATAATTTATAATATTAATTAGGTAAGTAAGTAGGTTAGATAATTAATTTATTAAATGTAAGCTAAGTAATAAGTAGTAAGTAACTAGGTTAAATAATGGGTATTTTATTGTGTGGATATGTCATAGTGCTTTTATATTAATTGATCAATTAATATGGTAGGTTAGTTTGTAGGTAATAAATACTTAGGAAAAATAATAAATATTATATTGTGTGGATATATGATAATGTTTTTGTATGGAACAAAGGATGTGATAATGTTGTAGTGTTGTATTGTTTCCCATTCATTAGAATTTATCCCATATGTTTTGTCTACAACTTCAAATTTGTACAATATATAAGTAGGTGAAAAAGTGGATTATATTCATGGTATGCATTATAAACATCGTGCATGTGCTATTTGGGATGAGTCAATAAAAAAAGGCTTGTCCCTGATAAAAATAAATAGGATCCTCCCTACCTACTTAGCCTATGCTAGGTAATTAGCCTAGCCTAAAATAGGTTACCTTTTATAACCTTGCCTAGCCTAGGATAGATTATAATTAATTAATTAATATTTAATTGTTATAGTTATATTATTTAATTATGTTAATGTAATATTTAATTATTGTAATTATGAAATTTGTTGTGTGGTTGAATCCAAACCACCCATCAATGGGACATTTGGTAGCATGTGACTATCCCAAATGTAGTTGTAAACTAAGGTTCTGCATCATACTAAGAATCATCCATAGTAATTAATGAAAAAATTTGGCCTAATCATAAGGTTTGCAACTATACTTTCAACTTCATGGCCATCTCATGTTTTTTGCAACTAACTATCTTATGGCATTTATCCAAGTCAACTAAGCTATTTCTAGTCACAAGTGTCCATTACAATTACAAATGAGTTACAAATTTAGTTGTTGATTTTCAAATTTGTTATAGTGATTAAAAATGGATTATTACAAATAAAAATGATCAATAAATGGTTGAATAACACAAATCCATGGATATTATTAGCATCAAGATGTAATCCTGATTCAAAATTTATAACAGCTATACTTAAATTATTATATCACAAATTAAACATCATAAAAACATCCATTACACTTCACACATCTATTCTGTTTTACAGAATTTAATTAAAAAATGATAAATGAAAATGAAAATTGTTATAATCATGATTCGAGTGACAAAAGTTCAAAAAAGATCCTACCATATCTTGGGAAACAAAACAAAACAACTTGTACCCGACATTTATTAATTTCATTAATTTAAAAAATAAAAACATAAATATCCTACACAAATGCAAAGAATCAAGAGATGCAAATAGATTATTAACAATAGAATCAAATCAAACAAAAATTTTAACATAAAAAAATCAAGAATTAAAATCAATAATGCACCCTCTTTATAGAAGTAAAATTGAAGATGAATCCAACCAAAACATCCATGACATTAAATAACAAAACAATGACATACAAATTGGCATTAGCCCTAAATAAATAAAGATTGAATATCTATTATGTAACAACAAACATTAAAACATATGTAATTGAAATAATGAAAAACTTAAAAATTGAAAAAAAAAAAAATCAAAATTGAAGACAAAAATTTTGTTATTGAATTTCAAAAACTTATCAAACAATGGAATTAAAAGTTAAAACATTCACAGATACCAAACATTAATATAACAACACAAAAATATTGACATCCATAGTTAGATAAAAATAAAACAAATATGAATCAAAATTGACATTCAAGGTTACACAATTTGCCATTTAATGACATGGAGTCATATGATATTGAAAAAATTATGGAAAACACAAGTTTCATTGATGAAACAAATGTTCATCCAACATTGTCAATTAAGAAATAAATAAAGGAAAATTAAATCTCCAAACTACTTCATTCGAAAATTTCATTGAAAGCACACCAAATAAAAAACTATGTAATATGTAGGAAGAACTACAAATACTAGGAAAACTAAAATAATCAAAGTAGTCCAAAATTATTTTCTAATTTTAGGAAACAAACAAAAACAAAAAGTTGTGACATACATTGCAAATGTAACTTTATTGATAAATGAAACAACAATCCATGTTTTATTAGGATTATCAATTGATAAACACACTAATGTAAACAAACCAACCTCAATACTAGACATATGGCCAGAAATCCAATTCATCATAATTGACAAAATATCAATCGTAGGTTGTACCTTATTTGCCATGATGCATCTAAAATTGTAGAAATTAAAGTCTGACATTCCATTTGGAGGATTCGACATAATTCATGGAAGATTTTTAAGGGTTTAGGATAATTAATTGAATATTAATTAAATTACTAATTGAATTATTACTTTTTAAAAATAAATTCTAAACTAAATAATAGACATTAATTAACAATTATGAAACTATGAACTAAATAGGAAATAAATTTAATTAATCATTAATAATAACTTGATATTTGAATTTGTGAAATTTGAATTAATATTTTTATTAGCTACATAACTATTAATTAATTAATAAACATTTGATAGTAACCATGATTCATGATTAGTAAGTATTATTGACTAGATAATTAAATGAAAAAAAAAACAATTAACTTATTCAGGTATTTAAAAAATATTTTGTAGTTTGATTAATAGCTTGAAATGAAAAATTTATCAAATAAATCAGTAAATATTGAAGATTACATATTAAAATATTTAATTCATTAAATTTTCAGATTAAATTATTAAATACAGTTTATGTTTGATTAAATTATTGAAAATAAATAAATAAATAATTTTAATTAATTAATTAATTAATTAATGTTTCATAATTTTCATTTTAATCAATTACTTATTGGTAATAATTGATTAATGAATAACAAATCATAAATATAAATTATGAACTCATCAAGAAAATAGTAAATCAGTTTTATTTATTTAATTATTATTCCACATTTTTAATTATGTAATCAATTTGTTATAGTACTATTTTATAAATAATGAATGTTGGTTTGACATTAAGATTATGTCACCTTAATATGACTTCACTTGTATAATGTAATTATGTATTTTTTTAAAAAAAGGTATATTTGTAACAAACCATAGTCTAAAATCAAGATGAAATTGTTTATTTTTATATGTTCATAATATGTGTAAAATATAGGTTAAATAAATTTAAATTAGTGTGAACCTTGTGCATAATGCACAGGTGTGTTATTTCAACAATGTTTTTGGTTTTTTTTAAAAAAATTTCTTTTCAAACAACTGTCCGTGGCTTGGGCGTCGGGCCTGGGCACCGTTTTTGGGAGATGGGCTGATTGCCTTCAGGGCCCTGTCTGGTCCGGTCTAAGGTAGGGTGGTAGGTACCTAAGATGATCCCGTGGCTTTAGCAGGCTCTGTGACCTAGGCTAGTAGGTACCTACTACCTACCCTACAAATAACAACGTGGTGAAATCACTGTCCGTCCGGAGTCACTGTTAGTTGAATTAATAACTGTCAATTGGGTATAACCCTGTCATTGACTGACTGACTGACTGACTAACAGACTTGCTGAATTAATATATAAGATATATTAAATAGGTTTTAATTTATGATTTATATACCTTGATCATATGTTAAATATATTTTTAATGTACTCCAAAATACTTTAGTGTACATAAAATGTATAAGCACATCATGAAAAGTAATTAAGTTGTAATTAAATTTGCAATTAAATGAATACAAAACACAAAATTTCTTATAGTGAATTAATACAAAAACACTATGAAATCCACAAAATAAACTACCTTTTGCTTAGCTTACTTACCTACCTACTACCTAGCCTATCCAATTAATTAATTAAGTACCTAACCTAATTAATTAATTAATATAAAAACATGATCACATATCCACATTATAGATTAATGAACCTACCTACTACTTATCCTACTTCTTACCTACTACAAAGTTTACTAATTAATAGATTTTTAACAAAATTTTATTTTTCATTATTGCATATAATCGTATTGTATTAAATCTCAATGGAAAATGCTTATGTACACATCCATGTAGGTGCAATTCTTGACATGGGCTTGTAACCAAGTCTTGAAATGAACAAGGAGCTAGGTCGAAAACTAAGTTGAGAGCTTCACATTAAAAATGCTCAAAGGAACTTCAACCAAATTGTATCAAATGTGTGCATTCCACAATAAATAAATCCTAGTAAGGTAAATGAAGGTATTCACTTGAGAGATAATGAGAATTGTCCTCACCTACACAATAATAAGGGGGCCTGAAAGCTAAAAACTTTAGTCCAAACAAAACAAAACCTTGAAATATGTGAAAATGGAAAAACTTCATATTAAAGTTTGAAGATCAATTTTACACTAAAACTCATTTTTTGAAATTATGTTACTTATTCAATGGTAATTAAGTGCACATTACACACCATCCTCCCCCTTAGAATAAAACAATTTTTTTTAACCCTAAAGGCAAAGGTTATAGTATTAGTGTAATAACATACATGTGTTTGATAGGCTTGGGTGTAGGTGTGCACACAAATTTTTTTTATGGCCAATGATATTGCTATATTGGGTGGTCTAATTTGTTTTTTATCATCTTGAATGAATTACTAATTAAATGTGTAATAGGGTTTGATAGGTTTATGAAAATTTTATGAGACCAATGGAAATGCTAAAAAAGGATTGTTATTTTTGGTATGAATTTTTTTAAAATTATAATTGGGATGAATATCAATATACACCCTTGTTTATTTATAAATATGAGAAAATTTGGCAATTGATAAATATGCGAACTTATTTTTAAATTAAAAACATCTTTAGGCATGTTTTCAAATGCCTTGTTTATTTCATAAATACAAGTGTAACACCCCTACCCAAACTACAAGGTTCCAAATTGAACAAAATTTTCTGCTTGTCCCCTCATTTTTTATTCCCCTCTTTAATGTTCTCATATGACTCCCAATAGTTCATCATTATATATGTCAATCTCAAATTTGATTTTAGTATAAATAACTTGCATACAAAACGCCATATGTTAATTTATTTTTCCATATCCCCATAGGTGGGTAGGAGAAAGAGTGAGGTCCTTTTAATAAAGGAGTGAGATAGTTAGGCTTAGAAGAGGTAGGTATGAACAACACATACATATAGACCAACAATAATTTTATACTCTAGATTTTCAAGATTTTTTTTAGAATATAATTTATTTTTGAAAATGTTTATAGCTTTTACATCCAATGCAGTAAAAAAAATGCCTTATTTTTTAATTGAAGTCATTTTTATAAAAAAAAACACAAATGAACCCAATGCGTTTCTAACCAACTTCCTTGAAACCTATTTTAAATGGTTTTGAAGTTGTAATGCCCACTAACAAAGTTTTCACTTAAGGTTCTCTTTCATGTCACCTTTTGATTTTCCACAAATGACTTGTGACTTGGTCTATGGTTTGCTTGGGTTAGATTGAATATTTAAGAAATCTTCAAGAGTATGAAAGATTTTGGCAAAACCGCAAGAATATTACAATCCAAATTAACCTTCAATTGAAAAATGGACAATATTATACAATCAATAATTTTATTTTTTAAAAAAAATTGTTAACATGAGCTTGAACGCATCCCCCTTCTATTAAATTCAAATATAGAGAACCCATTTGAAATGGATGGGATTAACAACATATTTCAAATGTTTCAAAGTTCGCATATTAACTATTCCATGTATCCTTTGCAATCTTTGCATGCACCAACACAATGAAGAAAGATTTTTCCCAACATTCAAAAAATCACCGAAGAAGTAACTTTTGCTTTTCTCTAATATGAGCACCACATTTAAAGCTTTTCATTGGAAATAATAAATATCCGTTCTCAACATTCACCATAGGTTCAACAAGTTCACTTGAAATTAGATCAAATAAACCCTTTTATGCAATAAAAACTCCATCTATATCCAAATATCAACCAACAATGCAACGATAATAAATTCACCACACAAACACTTAAAATGTTCAATTCAATAGAACAATTTTTTTCATTTCCTTGAAGCACTCATACACATAAAACTCTAATACCATGTAGAAAATTGATGCAAAAAAGTGAAAAGAATAATAATAATAATAATAATAATAAGAAGAAGAAGACAAGGGGACCCTATAGAGTGTATTGAAAGTTCTCCACTTACCTTGAGGTCCAAACAAATTGTTACACTTCAATGGTCAAATTTCTAAAGTTATCACCTCAAAACATTTACTTGATATGATGCACATCTAACCCCCTTTTTCTTAGCATGACAAAAAACACCATTTGCATACTAAGAGTATAAACGTGTCACTCAAATGCAATTTAGGGTATAGTGACTTGATAAGGGATTGATTGATTCCCAATGCAATAAAGAGAGGGATCAATCATTCCCTTCCAAAGATTGGCTCATTTTTTATCATCATATCCAATATATATCTTTGGCCTTAGTGCAAAGCGCCCCCTCAAATCCATCGATGGTTGGTGCCTGATTTTAAAGTCAAGACATCATCATGTGTAGAATTGTTGTTTAATAGTGCATATGCAGGCACATCATCAGTTGTTCATCAAGAACACACTCGCACAACCATGGCAATGACCGCTCCCAAACAAGTCTGGATATGATGTGACCATTTTGATCGTTTCCCAAAACCTCCCATCTCCATTAGAATTTGAAAATTGTCAATCCCGAGAGTTTTCTCAATTCCTTGAATCCAGTTGCATCATGGACTTTATGTTTTCTTGTGACTTTTAGAAGCAAGCCCTTTTGAACACCGCCCTTCGGATTGATCATCACCTGCCATAGATTTGCAAAGCTTTTACCTCCTATATTGTCATTGAAAATCTACAGTCCACTCTGCAACTGATCCCCATTCTCTTAAACCTCTTGTGGCATAAAATCCACCTTTCTACTTCTGTGTTAAAAAATGTGTGCAGTAGAACTGAAAAAATGCAAACTATTTTCTCAACAAGAGCTGCTGCACACAATAAATAAGCAGCTCAGAGAGGAAGCCATGAACAATCCCATGTATGTCACAATACCTACTGGTATCATTCGACTACCTAGTCACTAAGTAAAGCCAGTAGATTTGGGCATCACATTTCAAGTAGCTGGGTGAGGTGAGAGATAGAACAAGATTTACCCAAGGAGAGGGTCCTCCAATTGAGAAGCAGGCTTTACAGGGAAGACTCCTTGAATAGTTGTGGGAGCTAGGGGAGCTAAAACTTCGAGTGTGAGAGCTCTTTGCCGTTGATTCTCATGTTGACCCCATGTTACCAAAGATAGACCACATATAATTACTACTGCGCCAATTACCCTGCTCAAAACCATGTCAATAATCATGGAGCCGATCTTACTCAGTTCATGCATTTAGTTTTGGTCATGGTTTTGCTGCTACAAAATCCTTCTAGAACTTAAGAACAAAAATGGGTGGGTGTGAAGAATTATCCCACAGGCTTGCTCACCACCTACCAAAACGAATTTCATGAATTTCAACAACAACAACCACATTTGAGGAAAAAAGCTGAAAGTGTGAATCTTTTTTACCAGCCTAAGAAAATGGATTCTCCAAGGAAATAATATCCAAGTATTGAAGAAAGCAAAGCTGTCATGGGAGAATATGCACCCACAAAAATCGGCCCCCCCTTATGATTGGACCAACAAACCAGCACTGGAGTTACACCTGAGATAATAGTTCCCTGCAACACACAGACCACCGAATCAAAAGGGCTTTATACTCCAGCAGTCAGATCATCTTCAACAGTGGACAACCATTATCAAGTGCAACAACTTTGGTATAAATGAATATTTGGAGGTTATGATTCAGAAAGAGCCATACTTACTGCATAAATAGCAGGAATAATTTGTGCTAGTCCTGAAAGAACCCATTTTGATGGGTCTTTTACAGTCACAACAACTGTCAAAAAGACCAATATTGTGCCTGAAAATACTGAGCCTGCCATCAAACTAATCGGCGCTGGATATCTAGCTAATGCGGGGACCTGCAATCACCACAAATCTCGATCAGTTTCATGAAGCAAAATATGAAAACAAAGTGCTCTTGTTGCATAAATCTGATGATCAAGGTACAAACTTCAAGTATCCATACAGCGAAAAAATTCTCCAGAAACTAGTAGTGGGTACACATTCAGCATTTATGACTTAACAAAACAATTGGGTTTCATGCTTAGTTTGCAAATCCCCTTGTCCTTGACATCAAAAGAATTGTGCTAATCTAGATCCAGATATCCAGCCCAGAAAAATTAAATTATGTGGTTTTTGTTTACAGAATTCTGCTGCAACATATCCAAAGTACTCAAGATCGATTCACACTTGTACCCTCTACAGCATCACGAGAATACAAATGGGATTGCATTCTGAAACCCATGCCAAACTCAGAAAACATACCTGGAGGTTGATATACACAGCTAATGACAAAACACTACCAATGATACAAAGGGCTCCAATTTGCCATTTGCTAATCCCCCACTGTTGTAGGAGTTCAGCAAAAACTTCTCCTGACAGAGGAGGTGCTCTTTGCGGCAATGTTGCATTTGTAAGACCCATTCTGGGTAACAAATTAGGCCCCTTGTAGAACAAGAGTGCCATTGCCCCCAATACACACAAGAGCACACCCAGTATTTTTGCCTGGCCATGTCGTTCACCAATCCTTACTTCCTCTAACCTGAAATTCCATTCAACAAACACAGGAAATCAACAATGACAACATGAGAGATTGTAGAACTTGTATAGTTCACATTTGTAAGTCTCATAGAGAGATCAGAACCAATGGGTGAAACAGAAAACAAAACAGAACTGAATTCTGAGAAACACAAAACTGGAACTGAATTCCGAGAAACACTAAATGGAATGAAATTCTGAGAAACAAAAATGGAATGGAATTCTGAGAAACACAAAAAATAGAAATGAATTATGAGAAACACAAAATGGAACTGAGAAACAGGAATTGCAAGTAAGAGCAGTAAGTTGGGGGGGGGTGGATTTTGTACCTAAAAATGAAAGCAATCACGAGAATACAAATGGGAGTGCAATTCTGCAAGGCTGATGAAAGCACAACACCAGCGAAACCCAGACCCACCAAATACAACGTGTGTTGTATAAAAATCCTGGCCCAAAGAGAAGTACAGTTTCTTCTTTGCAGGTGTCAAGAATTGAAGGAATGAACAAACAATCAATCCATTGCATAAGTATATGAATTGTGTGTTAGATTTTTTTGTTTTTCCTCCCCCCATCACCAAACCAATGAATCTGGGATTTCCCGTGTCTACAGAAATTAAGTATTGCTGTTGCAGATGATGACCAACCCACTTAAGGGAATTCTAGAAAATCCTGAATGATAGAGATTCTGGATACTACGAAAGGTGCAAAGAAAGAAAACAGGTAGAAAGAAAGGACAATGGAAAACTTGACTAGTATTGATGGGAATGGAAAGACCCCAAAATTGAAGAAGATTTGTTCACAAAAACTGATTGATTGATCGTTTTGGATATAATTTACTCTACGTACCCGAAAAAGCCAAGACAAACCATGAAGCCAAACACAGGAAGTGTCAACTTTGGTCGAGTTTCCCTGCAATTCAAAAAATCACACAAACACCCATTTCAAAAAACCCATTTGTGTCTGTCAGAAAAACCCAAGTGTTGTCGTCGTTGGCACCCCACCCAAGCTCCTCAAACTCCTCAAATTCTTTCCAAAGACCAGCGACGAGCAGCAGCACCCATGACTAAATTTCAGTGTCCCAACAAACCCAAAAAAACCTTACCAACAAGAAAGAAAGATTTGGAGGAGAGGGGGAGGGGAACAAATCAAGGATTGGAAACAGGAAGAAGGAAGGAAGGAAGGAAGGAAGAGCTTAGAGAGGGAAGCAGAAACCCAACCAACCTTTCTGCAAAAAAAGAGTAAGTCCCGAGAACAAAGCAGCCGATGAAATCTCTATACAAACAGTAGACAAAGGGATTCACCCCTGTGCTCACTGCCACTTTGGACAGAATTGCATAGATTGCCAAACTGCACATTGCCATGACCAGAGCTGCATGTAGCTTCCATGAGACAAATCCCCTCCCATCTCCTGCCATCTCCTTCTCCTCTTCCTCTTCCTCTTCCTCCTCCTCCTCCTCCTCCTCAACTCTCACTCCAGAACTCCTGGAAAATTTCCCCAACAGAACACACACACACACACACACACTCTCCCAAAAACAACAACAAGAACGACAAAAGCTCCTGTCTTTGTGATTTGGGGAATTTTGGGCATTTTTTAAGTTCTTTTTTTGGGTTTGTATTTTTCTTATAGGGTAAAATTTTTGATTAAATTAAATTTTTACTTCAAATTCCTTAATTCAAATTCTTCAGAAACAAGATATCACATTTTATGTATTAAAATTAATAATATTATTTTTTATTTTATTTTATTTTAGTTTTATTGTTTAAACCTTGATAGAAACATGTTCAAATTCAGTGATCTTGGTGGTGGATTATGTATTTTGTGTAAGTGGTATTTCTTTAAAGAAAGAAACATGTCCCAAATTGAGTGATCTTGATATGTGTTATGTAATGTGGCTTGTGTTGTTGTTGGCCTTCACATTTTCAACTAAATGCAAATTTGTAAGTAATTTCTTATAAAAATAAAATAAAATAAAATAAAATGTAAAGTACAAGATGGTCATTTTGTGAAGTTTAGTAGACCCACATTTTGAGAATTTCTGTCATCCCTTGGCTTTATTTTGCTTGTCTTAAGCAGAGTAAAGCGTTCCCGGGGACAACAATCCCGAGCTTTACCCAAGCTCTAACCAATCAATTTGGGTGTCTTTTATTTGCAAATTTTTTTTTGTGATGTAAGACAAATAAATGGTGACAAACGGTTGCTTTTATAGTTATGTGGACCAACACAAGGAGGCAAAGTGGCCGAGCTCCACTTTTTCCAATTTCCGAGGCTTGGCATGGGCCCATTACATTTAATGTTTTGTGGACCGTAATACAAGGGTAGCTTCAACACATGTCTATTGAATATAATTAAATCAATTTTGATTGAAAATGAAAATTTTCAACATTTCTGAAAATAATTATATTATTGTCAAAGCTGCCAAGGTATTACGATATTAAAGTTATTTGTAAAGTCAGGCGATTGGGGGGGGTGAGAACGGTCAGTTTCAGCATAATGGGCCATCAAATGTGTAACTCGGAATGAAATTTTACAAAAGGAAAGAGTTGGAACCCAAACTAGTTTTTCCACCAATTTTGGTAGTAAACTGAGTTTCATCCCCTCTTTCCTTTCTCCTGAGCGCCTCCACTGCTGTTACATATATTTTCACTATCAACCCAAAAAAAAAATTATTTAAAATTTTTCTTTTGTGTCAATTTTTACGCCATGCAATAATGCCCTTAGCCATGGGGTGGTACATGTTACGTATCACGGGAATGTAAAAGAGTGTAGGGTGTTTCGAAAAATGAAATGTCCATGTGTGCACACAAGTGTGAGTAATTTGTTTTATAAAATGCCCCCGTGGCTCCTTACACTTTGTAAACATTCATCCATATACATTAGGAATTTGGACGGAAGTTTTTACACCTACACCAACAATGGTAAAGAATGGAAGTAGGCATAGAAATTCTTGGGAGCCAATGAGGAGAGTGAGCATGCTCCCGAAAGGACCTACTCCTTTTTCTTTTTGGGAGAAGGGGTGACTTTTTGGATGATGTTTTTGTTCCCAATGTGTTCCCAACATGTTCATCAAGTTCTCAATGTGTTCCCAATAGCACCTCACTTGAGAGAAGAACAAAACTCAAGGTAGTAGAGTAGCATTTAGAAGCCTTTGGTGTAGAATAAGGATCTAAGGTGGGGGGTACTTTACCCAAATAAGGGGTTTGCCGGGGCCCTCAACATGGGCCCCATACTTTCGAAGCCCCCCATCGTTGACCCTTGTAAAGTGTAGGGTAAAGCCCCAGACCACGGCTTTTACCAAAATAAGGGACCCCGGGGGCCAAGAGCTGAGAATGTGTCCTGAATTTTTTTCATGAAACTCGGTCCTTTATGAGCTTTACGTGGCGTAGATCACAGTGCAAAAAATTTGTAACATCCTTCTCAAAAATCAAAAAACCCACCCAAAAATCAAAAAATTCTGCCCAAAAGTGAAATTCTTTCCCTTTTTCTTTTGTAAAGCCTTTCAATTTAATTAACCTCAAATTCCTGGCCACGTACAAATTAGCCGAGAGACACAAGGGAAGTCGTATTTTTCAACTTCGGAAGTCAAAAATGTTGCCAAATTTCGCTTGTGAAATGAGGCACGTGACTAGTGCGCACGAAAATTGGGCTTTTCTTAAAGCATATTTGCGTATTTGAAAAAACTTCCTAGTGTAGGTGGAGGTCACCTTTTTTATGTATAAAGCAAACTCGGAAATATCATCATGTATTCCGATGGCACCTCGTATCCGTAAATCACTTGGTTGGTTTCTAGTGTAATTGGAAAGGACCTTAGAAATTTTGAGAAAATCCCCCCTTGCAAAAAGAGGTCGGATCTCACACCTACTCTATAGGAGTGGTAGGGACCTTACCAAAGTAGGGACCTTACCGAAGTAGGGATTCTTTATAGGCCTAATTACCTCACTTTGTTCTCTCCTATGCACTAACATGGTTTATATTAAAGCAATTTAATAACTTGCTTCTTTCAAGCTCATCTATTTAATCCTTTTTCTTTGCAATTTTGAGATCTCACATACATAATGATGAATTACTACTAGGAACAATATGAAAACATAAGAGAAAGAAAAACAAGGGGGCGTGTCACACCGTGGCCTTGCCATTTACATTAAAAAAGTATCTTAAGGCAAAAGAAGAATTATGGAAACTCATCCAAATATTTCACCATGCAAAAATATAATCTTCAAAAAATCCTCTAAAAGAAACCAAAAACCTTCAAGATATTATTATAACTCTATAATAACTAATCTCAAGTTTCAACACAACCCAAAATATATCATCTTTCAAAAAATCCTCATAAAAAAATAGAGCTATTATGTATGACCTAGGGGCCTATAAAATCCCTTAAGCTACTATATACTCTATAAATGAATCTAAACACAATATCCTTGCCTTGGTAGGCAAGTCCACTAAAAGGGGTAGGCTAAAGGCTGGGCCACAATGTAGTTATTTTAGTTTTGTGGCTAGGAGCATCATAATTTTGGGAGGAGGTTTGGGATCCATTTTTGAGGGGTTTTTCCTTGGTGGTACTCCGGACGTTCCATAACAGCATCCCCAGCCATCATGCTGAGTACGAATGTGACCCTGAACATTAAAATTGGATGAAGAAAAGTCAAAACATGCTGGTTTGGCTCTGCAAAATAGCAACATGATGATAATAACAACATTATATGTTTGAGTCTCCCTTCTTGGGGTTTGAAGTTTGATGTTTCTTTTGGAAGGAAAGGAATTGAAATGCTTCTTAAGCTTTCTTTCTTTTCACAACCAAAAGAGAGTTGGGAAGTGAGATTTTGTTATCTTCCTTAGAGAATGGGCTTTAAGAGGGGATCTAAGGTGTTTCTCCTCATCTTTTGTAATATCAAAGCTCGGTCAAATAGGGTGAGCGTGTGATAGAAGAACCTTGAAATCTTGGTTGCATTCTTGGTACCATTCTTGAAATATGACCCTTCTTGACACCAAATTGAAAGCATTTATCACATCTAGTTAGAGAACAACCTAGTTAAGGTGAAGGTCTAAGGTGCACTAAATGCCATGGATTACTATTTCACATCCACCTTTGGTTGTTACTCCAAATTGGTGTGGGAAAAAATGTGTTCCAAAGGCATCGTGAAATTGAAGGCATAAAGCTTGTGAATCAATACAATGTTTTTTTTATGATAATGGGATGAATTCCACCTAAAGGTTCTGTCATGGTTAAGAGGTGGGTCGTCGCCCCAAGGATACATGCAATTCAACATGGGATGTGACCTTATGCAATATGAAAACAAAGTTGAAACAAATGTGAGAATCCATTCGCATAATCTTTTAAGTGAAAAAAGTCTTGGAAATGTTTGAAAACCATCCTAGAAAAACCACTTATAGATAGATTCGGCATGCATTGGAATGTTACTTTGAAGGAGTTAAATAAAAGTTCAAAGTCTTGGTCTAATTTATAATCTTCCAAAAAAAGTGGAAAGAAGCCCTCTGATTTAGGATGTAGAGTGATGAAAGTTGAAGTGGTGTCGAAGGACGTGAGTGCAAGAGAAAATGGTGCCAAAACGCACGTTGTTCAAGAGTATTTTCATGCACATCCAAGGACTAAATTATAAATAAGGCATTTATAGTTGGAGGATCATGTTGGGTAGGAGGCATTAAATTTGAACTTGTTGTAAAAATTTGGGTTTGTAAAAATAATTCCTTTTACAAGTTTTCCTAATCACTTACTAAAAAGCATCTAACTCAAATCATCATCATTTCCCTATGCCTAGTGGCCCCTTTTTGAAGGGGCAAAACAAGACACCGTTTAAGTAATAGGAGGAGCAAATGCCAAATTGTCACATCATAAAGGTTTTGTGTCAACTTATCCAGTGAAAAACGAAGTGCCACTTGTACATTACATCATAAGGTGGTACATATGTGATTGTATAATCAAAGATGATGGAAGCCAAGATGGAAGGACCAAAGGACATTTAATGCCAAAACCCAAGCCCAAGCTAATGCAAATAGGTTGGGAGTAAAAGAGGGTATTAGGTTGGAAAGGTCATGTAGGTTTGGATTAGGTGGATTGGATGCCTAGTAAGAATGTTATTGACAAATTAACCCTCCAACAGTAAATTAATGTTCATAGGTGGGGCACGAGGCTCTAGGTGGAGGTTATAGATGTGTTGGGAGGATGGGGTAGGTTAGGGGGTTTAATCATGGGCAGTTATAGGGGTTGACATAGTGGAAAGGGGATAAGGCTTTACATGTGTATTATTTAAGGGGATTTGAAAAGTGTTGGGTTGGGGTTCCATAGTCACATGAAAAGGTTGGGGATCGATAAGAGGAACTAGTGGTGGTGTGTGGTTTGTTAAAATGGTATGGGGGGTTGGTGAGTGGTGCATGGTTTGCATAGGAAAGGGGGTGGAGAATGGGTATGTGGTGGTGTGTGAAAAGGAAAATGGGCGATGTGAACTACAGGGTTCAATGAAACATGATGAACTAGGAGACACGGGATGTTTTGTGCCCATGAGGAAGGAAGTTTATTAAAAGCGTAATTACAAATAGGCCATGTTCTAAAAATTGTTTATTTTAACAAGATAATCTTAAACCTATAAAACCACCCACACAAAACTAAACTTATCAAAAGGAAAAATATAAATAATTGTTTGAAACAGGCAAGTCCTATTTCGAAGGATAGTTGAACCTTCACTTTGCCATAACCTGAGACACCATCATCCTTATTTTATTAGGTTTAACACAACCTATAAACTTTTGAAAACTATTGTGCAAGTATTAAGGGCCCAAAAATGTCTAATCTTTTATTTTGTAGACTACCCAACTAAAGTAACACCCAATTTCAATGATAGAAAAACACCTTAACCTCAATCTTTTGCTTAAAAAAAAAACCCCAAAAAAATATTATTGGTGAATGATTAGTCATTTGTATTCACATGTTCACATTTACAACTCAATTTTTTGTTCCAATTTCTTTTTCTTTTTTTGTTATTTCTCCAAGATTATGACAAAAACCAAGAAAAACCAAGATTATGGCAAAGTTTCTCCTTTTGTGAGAAAAACCTTTTATTGTGGTTAATTTGGAAGTAATAACTGGCTTCTTGGTGATTAAAAAAAAATTGGACTTGAAAAATAAAATAAAATTAAAGACCCACCACAAAACAACCCCCCCCCCCCCCCCCCCCAAAAAAAAAAAAAAAAAAAACCA
>Ga0116227_10006809_pt1 | contig 22844 bp, 13 predicted proteins | sample S1TSphgellanicum_FD_89693 | JGI IMG/M metagenome (GOLD analysis project Ga0116227, IMG submission 89693) | Host-associated microbial communities from peat moss isolated from Minnesota, USA - S1T2_Fb - Sphagnum magellanicum MG | ecosystem: Host-associated > Plants > Peat moss > Unclassified...
ATGAAACCATCAAACGGGGCCGTGGCCGGCATCAGCTCTGGACGCTCGTGTTGCAGTACATCGGCGATCGCGCGTCCCGACAGCTCAGGGTGCGGCAGCGTCTGCCACAGCGCTTTGCAGCGCTGCTCCAGCCAGACATTGAGCGCTTCCAATGAGGGCATCGCCGGCGCGTCACTCCAGAGACGATGGCGCGCATCCCGCACGTTCTTCTCGATCTGCCCCTTCTCCCAGCCTGAGGCCGGGTTACAGAACTCGGCTTCGAACAGGAAGTGGCTGACCATCGTGGCGAAGCGCACATTGATGTCTCGCTGTTTTCCCTTGCCGACCTTGGTGACGGCGGTCTTCATGTTGTCGTAGATGCCGCGACGCGGCACACCGCCGAACACGGCGAAGGCGTGGTTGTGGGCATCGAACAGCATCTCGTGGGTCTGCTGCCAATACGCACGCAGTAGGAAGGCACGGCTGTGGCTGAGCTTGAAGTGCGCGACCTGTAGCTTCACTTTTTCGCCGCCAATGCGGGCGTAGTCCTCACTCCAGTCGAACTGGAACGCCTCGCCCGGCGCAAACGCCAGCGGCACGAAGGCCTCGCCCGCGCCCTTGGCGCGATCCATCTCAGCCTGCTTCCAGGCACGTGCGAAGGCCGCGACGCGGTCGTAGCTGCCGGCGTAACCCTTGGCCAGCAACGATGCATGCATCTGCTTGAGCGTCTTGCGGTACTTGCGCGGCGAGCGCTGGTTGGCCGCCAGAGCGTCTGCCAACTCAGCAGCAAACGGGGTCAGCGCGCTACTCCCGTGGCGTTTGGGATAGCTCGGCACCAGCGAGCCGGATTTGATGTACTTGTCGATGGTATTGCGCGACAAGCCGGTACGCCGCGAAATCTCCCGGATGGATAGCTTGTCGCGGAAGTACATCCTGCGGATAAACGTTAATTGAGCCATGTCGATCACTCCTGATGCTCCGAGTCGGCGAACGACATCGGAGATGTGGGAGGTGGCTCAAAATTCGATGCAAATCCCTACAAAAACTGGCTCACTACTCGGCGCAAATCAACACCAAACATCATTATCCCTTAACGACGTACGCCCGATATAACGTGCTGGCCGCTTATCAATGACTCGTTCTCTTGATAGGCCGGAGAACCCAAGATTTTTATTGGCAAACGCCAAGATTCTCAATCGATTCTCAAAGTAAATCGTCTGAGGACATGCCTGCAAAATCTATAGCGTAGGGATTCTGCAAGTTAAGCTGCATCGCACGCGAAAAACCTGAGGAAATCGCGTTTTTCGATTCCAACCCCAAGGGCATGCTGCAGTATGAGTGGTGGCTTGTATAAAGTAGTTGAGCGCTTGAATTTCTCAAGTTTTGCGCTCACTTTTTTGCTGTGCGTGACCTCTGCCGCCCCCGTCTTTGCAGAAGAATTCTCGTTAGGCCACAGCGGAATCACCGGTTCGGCGGATTTATTGATCACGTCGGGCGCGCGCGTACGCACGCAGGATCGTGACGTCAATCTCATCGGGAAAACCAATCTGCCGGGGCAGCAAAGTTTTTGCGACGACAAGAACGGCGGCATCAATTGCACCACCGTCGCCGGCAATGCCTCATACCTCGCTCTTCCAGGTTCGCTGTCGATCAATTCCGATAACGGCGATCTTGATTACAACAAGGGCAGCCTGGTCAACGGCACCTTCAAGCTTTCGCCTAAGCTGGCGCTGACTTATGGCGATTTCGGTATCGATGCCAGTGCGCTATATTTTTATGATGCCGTCAACACCAGCTTCATCGAGACTCACCCGAATAACGTCAGCAATAACGGTTTCCAGCCAGCGTATACCGAACGCACCGGCAGCGGCGAGCGCGGCGTGGGTTCGCACTTTGAATTGCTCAATGCGTACCTGTCTGGTTCGATCGCGTTGATCGATGATCATGCATTGCGATTCCGCATCGGTAATCTGGTTCTGAATCAAGGGCAGAGCAGCTTTCTGGTGCTCAACAGTCTCAACGACGTCAATCCGCCGGACGTCAACATTGCCAATCTGCCGGGCGCCGACATCAAGGAGATTTTCAGACCAGTGCCGCTCGCGGTGCTGGAGACCTCGCTGACACCAGATTTGTCGGTCCAGGGTTACTACCAGTTCAAATGGGAACGCGCGCCGCTGGCACCCAGCGGCTCATACTTTTCCACCGCCGATCCGATTGGAGACAACGGCACTTATGCCGAGGCCGGCTTCGGCAAGAATCGTGAAGATCCGATGGATCAGGTCGGCGTCGATAGCCGCACGCCGGGCGAGTCTTCGCTGGTTTCCAAATCGGGCCGAACGTTCATGCGGGCACCCAACCGTGATGCCAACAGCCAGGGGGAGTTCGGTATCTCTGCGAGCTACTTCAATCCCGATCTGAACAATACGACGCTCGGACTTTACTACCGCAACCTGCACAGCCGCCTGCCGATCTTCGGCAGTATCGCGGCACAACAGTCCTGCGCGGCGAACGACAGCAATGCAGCGCAAGCCGCGCTCGACTGTCATGGCTTCGCTTCGGTACCAGCGGTGGGACTGGAGCCACTGCCGGTCGATACAGTTAAATATTTCTTGGAATATCCGTCGAACATCCATAGCCTCGGCTTCAATTTCAGCACCTCGCTGGGCGATGTCGCCTGGTCCGGTGAAGCGGTTTTTCGTCCGAACCAGCCCTTGCAAGTCGATCCGCTTGACGTGGGTTTCGCAGCGCTACAACCTGCGTTTCCGGTGCAGACGATCAGCCTGGCAGCGGTGGACATTCCCGGTCGTCGCGTGGCTGCGCCGGATTATCTGTACACGCAATTCCTCAAGCAGACGGTGACGCCAGGGCAAACCATTCACGGCTACGTCCGCCGTGAAACGCTCAATTATCAGACTTCATTTTTGTACAGCGGCGGCGCCAGCGACAATCCTTTCGGTGCTACCGCGGTCACTGCGCTGGTCGAATTCGGTGCGTTCCAGATCTTGAGTCTGCCGGATATCGATAGCCTGCAAATCGCCGGGCCGGGTACGACCACGCACCACAGTGCCGGCGTCGACGGCAGCGGAACGCCGAACACCCAGCAACAGGCGAGCAGCGCTGCGGATCGCCAGAATCCGACGTCGGAGACTAAAGGTTTCGCAACGGATTTTTCCTACGGCGCGCGTTCGCTGTTCGTACTGGAATACGACGATGTGCTGAGAGGCGTCAATCTGTCGCCGGCGCTGGCGTATTTCCAGGATATCGGCGGTACCGCGCCGCTGCCTTCGGGCGAGTTCATTTCAGGCCGCAAACAAGTGATCGCGCAACTCCAGTTCAACTACTTCGATCGCTTCTTCGGCGGCATCACCAACACCTGGTATTTCGGTGGCGGTCAATTCAATCTGCTGAAGGATCGCGGCAATCTGGCGATGTTCGTCGGATGGCAGATGTGATGTCGAGATCGCATAGAGCTTTAACTCCAAACGTGCAGATTGCGCGATTGCCAGCCATTTGATTTCCAGGATGAACGCCATGTCCCGCTGCTTGATCGTATCGATGCTGGCACTTGCGCTGCTGCAAAATTCGGCGGTCGTCAACGCCGCTGTGCCCGCCGATAGCGCCGCGCAGATTGGCCAGTCGCTGACGCCGGTCGGCGCGGAAAAAGCTGCCAGCAAGGATGGAAAAATTCCGGCCTGGGATGGCGGCGTATCGATCGCCCAGTTCGGATCGGCTTTCAAGAATTACAAGGAAGGCGATTTTTATCCGGATGTGTTCAGCGGCGACAAACCCGCATTGAAAATCACGCACGACAATTACAGTCAGTATGCGGATCAGTTGACGGAAGGGACCAGGCTGATGCTGAAGTCCTTCCCTGACTATTTCCTGAATGTTTACCCGACGCGCAGAACCGCAGCGTTTCCCGATGCGATCTACCAAGCCACCAAGGCCAATGCGACGACAGCGAAGCTGCAAGGCGACGATGCGCTGGTGAACGCCAGGCTCGGATTTCCGTTTCCGATTCCGCAATCCGGTGCCGAGGTGATCTGGAACCACAAGGTTCGCTACCTCGGCGGCAGTGTGGACCAGACCGCCAACATCATCGTGGTCGATCAGAGCGGCAGTTTCCACACCGCCGAGTACACGCAATCCGCCGAATTCTTTTACTCGAATCCGGCGATTCCTGCGAACCAGCAGCAAGGGCTGAACTTTCAACTGGTGCGCAAGCAGATTGCACCGCCGCGGCTGCGCGGTCAGGTCTCGCTGGCATGGGAACATCTGGACGGCAGCCGCGATGCCTGGATTTATCTGCCGGGCACGCATCGCGTGCTGAAAGCGCCGACGCTGGCGTTCGACGCGCCGCTGGCCGGCGCCGATGGCGGTGTGTCGGTCGATCAGAGCGATATGTTCAATGGATCATTGCAGCAGTATTCCTGGAAGCTGCTGGGCAAGCGCGAGATGATAATCGGCTACAACAATTACCACCTTCAGCAGCCGGGTTTGAAATACGATCAGCTGATCAAGGCGCATCACCTGAATCCGGACTATCTGCGCTATGAACTGCATCGCGTCTGGGTGGTCGAGGCCACACTCAAGCCGGGCGTGAGTAATGTAATCCAGCGGCGCGTGTTCTATGTCGATGAAGATAGCTGGACAATCGCTGCAGTGGATTGCTACGACTCGCACAATCAACTCTGGCGCTATGAAGAAGCGCATCTGTTGCCGCTGTTCGTCGATCAACTCGTGGTGCCAGCGCCCGAGGTTGTCTATGACTTTTCCGCTGGCCGCTACGTCGTCGTCAATCTCGCAAATGAGTTGCCTTACCTGGCGAAGTTTGGCGTGTCCTTGCCGGCGGATTACTTCACGCCGCAGTATTTGCAGAGCACGGGACGGCAGTAAGCCAATCGACTTTCATTGACTGCATTGAAAAAAATCCCGCTGATAGCGTTTTTGGCAGGCGCCTGTTTCGTTGCCGGCATCATCGGTGCGCGAGAAGTACGGTTGGTATTCACGCATGACACGGCAGAACCGCGTTGTGGTCTACCGATCTCCGATGCGCCGGATGACGGCCTGAGATTCATTGCCGGCGGCAGCTTCCAGATGGGCGCGGCGGGAATCTATGCAGAGGAAGGCCCGCCTCAAGAGGTTCAGGTCGAAGACTTCTGGATGTCGAGTCACGACGTCACCAACGCGCAGTTCGCGCGCTTCGTGCGTGAGACGGGCTATGTCACCGTCGCCGAGCGCGGCCTTGATCCGAAGGATTATCCCGGCGCGCCATCCGGTTGGCTGTTGCCGGGTGGCGCAGTCTTCCGGATGCCGGCGCAGCCGCAGTCCGGTGTGCCGCTGAAGTGGTGGGATTACGTTCCCGGTGCAAACTGGCGGCATCCGGAAGGTCCGGCAAGCGATCTCCGCGGACGTGAAAATCACCCCGTAGTGCAGGTTGCGTATGAAGATGCCGCAGCCTATGCCCGCTGGGCCGGGCTTGATCTGCCCACAGAAGCGCAGTGGGAATTCGCAGCGCGCGGCGGCGTCGATGGCCAGACCTTCGCCTGGGGCTCCCAACTGACACCGGCTGGACGTCCGATGGCGAATACCTGGCAGGGCGAATTTCCCGTGAACAATATCCAGACCGACGGCTTCATCGGTACTTCGCCTGTCGGTTGTTTCCCGGCGAATGGCTTTGGGCTTTACGACATGATCGGCAACGTCTGGCAGTGGACGCGCGATTGGTATTTTCCAGATCATCGCGTCACGCATATCGTCGACAAAGGCTCTGTGAGTATTGCCCCGGTCGATGGCATCCAGAGCTTCGATCCCGAAAATCCGGACACGCCTTCGCGCGTCATCAAGGGAGGATCGTTTCTCTGTTCATCGAACTATTGCGCGCGCTATCGTCCTGCCGCGCGTCAACCGCATGATGCCGGTTTGGGTACGAATCACATCGGCTTCAGGACGATCCGAATAGTTGATGAGAGAAACGCTCGGCGTTCGTGAAGTCTGAAGCTATACATCCTGCTTTCATCGCAAACTAGGTCCTGACGATCACGCTGTGGGCCAATGATATTGCTCGCGGCTCCGCAGCACTCAAATTGAAGGCGCGAACAATTTCAGGAAGCGCGCGAGCATCAGCTTGTTGCCTTTGGTCACCTTGAAATCGGTTGCAATCGTTAAGGCGGGACTGCGCACACCGGCGAGCATTTCCTTGAAGGCCTGAGCGCTGACTTGAACCTGGATATCGGCATCATCCGCGATTCCCGGAACTACTTCGGACACGCCGCGGCGCACTTTATAGGTGAAGCTTTCACCGATATCCGTGAACTCGAAACTGGTGCTGATGACCTGATCGAGACAGTCCTCGGCATGCAGATTCACTGCCATGCTGTCGAAGAAAACCGAGATCGGCAGCGCGGCCAGCATTGCTGAAGTGGGTTTGATTTCGTCGACCGAAATCTGCGCGCTACCATCGAGCTCACGCGCAGCCGTGAAGTACCAATCCCGCGCCGGGGCATTCGCTTCGCGCGCGCCAGAGGCGCGTAGTGCTGCGATGCGCGCCTCACGTGCGGAGTGATCGTGCGGATTGCTACGCAGCGCGTAGTCGGTGAGTTGCAGAACCCATTGCCAATCCTGGTTCTGGATGGCGGCGTTGATCTTTTGATCGAGTGCGGCCGCGCCGCCAGCGAGTTCCACCATGTGCTGGGCCTGCACGCGGGGTTCCAGCGGTTGCAGGTCCGTTGCGTCGCCGTCATACCAGCCGAGTGTTCCCGCGAAGATCGACTTCGCGCTCCACGACGGCTTGCCATAAAACTCTTGCAGATAAGGCGATCCCGCCAGTCGTGCGGGCAGATGCAGACGCACGGCGATTTCGTCGGGCAGCAGTCCCTGATTCATCATCCTGATCGTCTGGTCGTAGGTGTAGCGGATAGCATCACGATAATCGGTGAGTGCGGTGTTGATCGCCTCGCTACCGGCCAAGGGCCGCGTGTGGCTGGGCACTAGAAACTGCGCATGCAGCGTGCGCATCTGATCGAGAGATGCGGCCCATTGTTTCGGGTCGCGGTAACTGGTGCCGCGGATGGTGTAAAGATTAGGGAAAGCCTTATAGAAGTTGTCGCCGCACAACAGAACCTTGCGCTCGGGCAGCCAGACAAAAAGTTGATCTTCGGTTTCGCCCGGCGCATGCACCAGTTGAAGCCGGATGCCTGCGATCGTTTCTTCGAGCCTGTCGCGGAAAGTGCGCGTCGGCCGCAAGGCATCGACCGACGAGCCTGCGTGAAAATCGAGAAAGCCGCCGATGCCAAGATTGATGCGCTCACCTTCCGGCAGCGGCGCGCCGTACATCCGCAGCGAACGACGGGTAAGAATTGGCCGGATTTCAGAGGCCGTCTTGTCCATGTTGCGTGCTACATCATCCTGCGCGTAAATCGGAACATCGGCGCCGCGCGGCACGAATGCCGCTGCGCCCCCAACATGATCCGGATGCGAGTGCGTATAGATGATCGCCTTCACCGGTTTACTGGTGAGCTTGCGGAATTCGAGCAAAACCTTATTCGCGGCTTCCAGCGTTTCCATCGTATCGACGATTACTACACCATTACTTCCTTCCAGCAGGATGGAATTGGCAATACCGTAGCCGACCGCCACATAAACGCCATCGGTGACCTTGATCACCGCAGGTTTGAATTCCTCGCTATGTTCGGTGAGCGCCGCGGGTGTTGCTACGGCGGCAATCGTTGGCGATGAACGGGAATGTCCGCAGGCCGCCATCAGAACAGCCAGCAGCGTGGTCAGAGTCTTGTGCATCAGGCTTCCGTCTCTTTCAACTTGAATGGCGCTTAGTTACACGGCGACGAGCCGGTTGTGATGACGTCGCACACGCTGACGAATCCGGGTTTGCATCACGTCCAGACCGCCGGTTGCGCTCAGCAGTGCATCGACAGAATTCTTGTCTTCGCCTTCAAGTGATCCATAAAAATCCAGGCAGCGTTGTAGCATCCATTGCGCGTAAGGAAATACGGCGCGCTGCTCGACCACGTCGTTGATGCGGTATGAATGGTGGCCGATCATCCGCGGAATCTTCTGGCCCGGATTAGCCTTTATCCAGATTTCGAGCCGATTCGCCGTGTCAATCAGAATCGGAAAGTGCTGGCTGAAAATCAGCGTGAGGATGGGCAATAGCGTCGAAGGAATTTCGTCATTGGGCAGAAAAGCGCCGGGCTGCGGATCAATACGATTCATGCGCTCCACCCAGGCAAATACCTGCGGCGCGCGGTTTTGCATGAGCGCCTTGGGATAGAAATCTCGACCGAGATGCGCATAAAGCGCACCGATGAAACCGAAGTCGCCGATGCTCGCTGCCGAACCCAACAGATAGTCGTGCTGCATGAAATGAATGTTCAGCAGGTTGAGTAGCTGCTCGTACTGGGCTTCGATCTGCGGAATGGTCCTCGTCGTGATTCCGAGCAGCGGCAGTGCGCCAGCGAAGGGTTTGCAGAAGCGCTTGCCAGCGATCCTGCGGATACCACGCGGAAGCATCGGGGATAACAGCATGCCGAAGTTTTCCAGCACGTCGTCGATATGCGCCTGCTCGTGCCAGAAGCTCCAGCGATAGTGCATCGCCGGCATGATCAGCCACTCATCGCCGTACAACTCCAGCAACAGCGCAACCAGCTTCTGTCGCGGTGTATTAGGGTAAACGGGTGGTAATGGATGGCGGGCTTCGAGAAAATCGATGATCTCGGTCGTGTCCTGAACCACCACATCGTCTGGCGTCTGGACCACAGGAATGAAACGCACGCCGGTGCGGGGAATGATGAATCGATAAAACACCCGCAGCGTAGATACGATTTCCTTGTAAGGGATTCGCTTGTAACGCAGATAGCTGCGCACCTTACCGCTGTAATACGAGTGCGGCAGTGCATAGAGCTTGACTGCGCTGCCGGTGTTCATCGCCTCAGGGCGCGTTCGAGCAGCGCTGGCGCCCAGCGCTTGAGCGTCAGTGCCATCAAAGCTTCACGTCCGATCGCTACCAGCGCTTCGTTACGGCGAATCGCCTGTAGAGTTCGCTTAGCAACATGCTCGGGCAGCAAACGGGTGCGCTCGAAATCGCGGTCCACACTTTTGCGTGAGCGCGGATTATCCAATTCACCGGCCAGCTCGACCTTGCCCTGGATCGGCGTCTTCACAAAGCCGGGGCATATCGTACTGACCCCGATATGATGTCGGTGCAACTCGACCCGCAGCGATTCGGATAGGCCCGTCACTGCAAATTTGCTGGCGCTATAAGTCCCCATGCCCGCTGCGCCGACGAAGCCCGATACCGAACTCATATTGACGACATGGCCGCCCACTGCGCGCTGGATCATGCGAGGCACGAAGGCGCGAATGCCATGCACGATGCCCATGACATTGATGTCGTGCAGCCGCCGCCATTGTGCGGGCTCCACTTCCCAGCAATAGCCACCCATCACGACTCCGGCATTGTTGACGAGTACATCGAGCGCTGAGTCGCGTGCGTGGACCTTTTCTGCAAGCGTCGTCACCTGCGCTTCGTCCGTCAGGTCGGTGCAATATGCGGCGGCCTCGACACCCAGCTTCTCGCAGCGCAAACGCACATCTTCAAGGCGGGCTGTATCTCGCGCGGTCAATACCAGCCGCGCACCTTCCTGAGCGAACGCCAACGCCAGCGATTCGCCGATGCCGCTGCTCGCACCCGTGACCAGTACTAGCTTGTCTTTGAAGCTTCGCATGCTCTTTCAGATTTTCAGGCGACCGCAAAAATCCCGCGCCGCGCGGGCACCCACCAGGTGTAGCCGAACAGCAGCGTCATCACACAAACCCGGATCGGCGAAGCTTGACGTCCCTTCAGAAAATAGAGCGCCAGAGGAACTTCAAGAGCATGGGCGACGAGAACAATGGCGGCAATCGGCACTAGCCAATAGTCACTCTTTCCAGTCGCGGCAAAAATAATGGCGGCCAGCCAGAACAGTGATAGAGCAACATTACTAGCGATCCAGAAAGATTTTCTTTGAGTCATTTAAGTAATATCCTGAGTAATGAAGTCCGCGTATGAATTTAGGTTCATGCTGTTACCGTTATAAGCGATACAGGAGGCCAGGTCCGGGATGTTCGCGGCCATCGTCGAATCCGATTTCTTGCAGGATTAGATCGTTAGTCTTCTGATTCAGCGCAAGCAGGATGTCCTTGTGGTTCTCGGGCTCGCGCGCGAGGTTGACGATCTCGTCCGGATCGCTCTGAGTATCGTAAAGCTCCAGTTCGTTATGCGCGATCAAGGTGTTCCAGTCTTTGGGAATGTGATGCTCGCTCGGTTTGAAATAGCGTGCGAATTTATAGCGGCCATCGTTCACTCCGCGGAACAGGCTGGGATTATCAAGGTCTGGATGCAGGCGTCCTTCGGCAAGGTCCGATTTCAATACCGACCACCAAGTCGCGTCTTCGTGATTGCGCATGATCCGTTCGGTCGCCTTGGGGTCGATATAGAGCGTAGTGTTGTAGTCGTACAGCACGCCGCGTTCGTCGCGCTGAGTACGCGCGCTTGAGTCCGCGATGGCAGGCGTCAAATCGATACCCTTGAGTGACGGATAGCGTTCCGCACGCTGAGCGTCGTCGACACCTGCGAATGAGAGCAGTGTCGGCACCAGATCGATTGCTCCGCCGAGCGCGTCCGTCAAAGTTCCGCCTTTGTAATCTGGATGACGCACGATCAAAGGAACCCGGACATTCTCCTTGTACATCGTCGGACCTTTCTGGCGCAGGCCATGCGCGCCGAGCATGTCGCCGTGGTCTGCGGTGTAGACGACGATGGTGTTCTGGTCGAGACCAAGCCTTTCGAGCGTTTGCAGCACGGTCATCGCGTGCGTATCGACGTCGCGGATACAGTTGTAGTAGTAGCTTTGATAATGGCGCCAGCGCTGTTCGTCCGGTCGATCGATGCGCCCAAACAGTAGGTTGCAGAAGTCGACATAGGAACGCTGTGCCCAAGGTTTGGTCGAAAGATCGTCGGCGTAATAACTTCGCGGTAAGGGCAGATCCCAGTTACGCGCATAAACACCTTCACTGGGCGGCGGCGACAGCGGCGACAGGAAATCCCGATCGAGCCGAGTGCGTCCCTGCTGTCGATCCACGTCATCGAAGAACACGATATCGTGCGGATTGACGAAGTTGACTGCCAACAGCCAGGGTTGTTCGAGGCGAGTGCCTTGATCCTGCAACCATTGAGAAGCGGTTGAAGCGGTTTCGCCATCGAGCTTGAAGCCGCTCCAGGTTGCGCCATCGGCGATTCCGATGTCGCTGTAATCGGAAAATCCATAAGGCTCCAGAGCGTTGCGCGCACTGCGGAATTCGCCGTAACGCACTTTGGTGTCGCTGGGAATATCCGACAGATGCCACTTCCCCTTGTAAGCGGTGTAGTAACCCTGTTCGCGCAGCAGTGTGCCGAGCGTCGGGATGCTCGTCGCCAGAGAAGGGAAGGGCGGCGCGCCGAGATTCGAGGTCATCCGCGTGATTTGCGTATGCAAGCCGGTATACAAAGTAGCCCTCGACGGCGAGCAGGGCGTGGTGTGGATGTTGAAGTTGTTGAAGCCGGTGCCACGCTCGATCAGCCATTCGTGCGCAGATAGCCCGAGTCCGGTAGGCAGGTCACCCCAGCCACGTTCCTGATCCGACATGATGAGCAAAATATTGGGGCGCTTGCGCGGCTGGATTACGGCCGGCGCGTTCGGCTGTGTGGTGATAGCTTTTACGCCACCGATGACCGCTGCCGCTCCTAGTGCGAGATATCGCGTGAATTGGCGCCGGTTCAGGCCGCGAGATACATCATCAGACATGGCTTAAAATCTTCTCATCAGTTCAAAGGTGGCAAATCGAAGCGCATCCCATCCTCGCCCAACACCAGCTTGCCTGAGTATGCGGACGCAGCGCCCTGCATGAAAAGTCGACGCGCGATGGGGTTGGTCAGCTGCGGGAAAATGTGCGTGAACACTAACTCATGCACACCAGCTTGCTGTGCGATCTGCGCGGCTTCGAGCGGTGTGGTGTGATAGTCACTGACGTCTTGCGCCATTTTGGCGATGCGCGGCATGGCGTGCGTCTTGGCGAACGCAACAGCACGGTCTGTCAGGTTCTTTGCCAGCGCCTCATGGATCAGCAGATCAGCCTCATGTGCGTTGATGATAACTGCTTTGCAAGGCTTGGTATCGCCGCTGACGACGACCACTCTGCCGCGATAGCGGATGCGGTAACCGTAGGTAAAATCGACCGGCGCGTGATCGACCCGGAAAGCACTGATCTCCAGGCCGTTGACCGACAGCACCGTAACCGTCGCGGTCCCTTGCGGTGCAGCAGTCACATGGGCAATCGCTTGCGCGCCAGTCGGTGGCATGGCGGCTTCGCCATGGTGAACGACGCGATAACCGGCATCGTGCGAATAGGCCAGCAAAAAGCCCTGCACCACATCATCGACACCGGGCGGCCCGTAGACATCAAGCGGCGCCGTGCGGCCGCCGATCCAGCTCTGTTCGATCGCTTCGCCGAGTTCGCCGATATGGTCCGAATGGAGATGGGTCAGCAGCACCGCCGACAGCTTGCTTATCGGCAGATTCAGACGATCGACCACCCGCCAGGATGCAGGGCCGGTATCGATCAGGATCATCTGCCCGGCTGCAATGACGGCAAGGCAGGGGCCTGCGCGGTCCGGGTCCGGCAAGGCGGCGGCAGTGCCGCAGAGGATGATGTGCAGGCTGCCGTCGTCGAGCATCGCAGTATCGAAACGGTTCAGGGTTTGAGCCAGATGCCGCTGGATCAGCGATTCCATCAGCGGCTTGCGGGTGGCATAGCCGAGCCCGGCGATCACTACAAGCGCGATTATTAGCCAGCGAATTTTCATGTTGGAGTCGCGTTCTTGGGTTGCGTCAGACGCGGCAGGCCGGAAACGGCGATCGCGGCGTAGGGATCATCTGCAAAATAAAGGTCGACCACGATCGGCTGCCGATAAACACCCCCAAAGCGGCGGCAGCGATTTCAGCTTCGCACAGAATTCGGATGCGGCCATCGAGGCACCCGGGGCGATTGCGCGACCAGATGAACCCGCAGCCTGCCGAACGAAATTTCTTGACTCTCGATGATTGGTGATTCGGAACGATAGACTAAACGACTGGGGCGAGCGAGTCGCGGGATAGTCGCTTATCAGCGAGAGTATGTCCCGCAAGGCAGCGGTCAACTTGCCGATGTTGTGGCAACATCTGTAAACGTGAAATCCTGTTGGATCAGGGACGCAATTATCATTCTTGCATTCTTTCGGCAGGCCACAATTCATGCATCTGAGTCTGCATAGTTTTTCTCATTGGGGCATTGATTGGCCAGCAAAGTCTTGGGCGTTGTTGCGGTTGTTGTTCTTGCCGCGTTGATCGGAGTGGGTAGCGCGTTTCTGCGCCTTCGCTTGCTGGCCGATATCAACGATATCCAGATTGGGCCCTGGCGCACGTCTTCCTTGATCGGCAGCACGCAGGCCAGTCCTTATCTACGCGCAGTGGTCGCGGTCAACGGCATACTCGCGCTGAACCGGCATGAGGCTATCTATTTAACGGCGACATCGGACGATGCGGGCGAGCCGCTATCGGGCGCCTGCCGTTATCGCGTGACCGGCAACGATCTGCCAGCACGCTGGTGGAGCCTCACGGCCTATGGCACCGACCGTTTCCTGATTCCCAATCCCGATCATCGATATTCGGCGACGAGGAATACTGTGGCGCACGATGCACAGGGAAACTTCACGGTTTTTGTGACGCAGCAACGCAGAGATGGTGACTGGATTGCGTCCGGGCCTAAGCGTTTCGTGCTCGTATTGCGTGCTTACAAACCTGATCCGGTTCTTGCCACGCACAACAGTGGCGAGAGTTTGCCGCACATTTTCATAGAGGGCTGTTCGTGAAACGGCTGCTGATGTGGATCGGCGCGCTGGTATTTCTGAGCGTAGTTGCCCATGAAATCACGATCGTGTTCACGCCGCGGATTCTCATGGGTTGGATCATCAAGCACCTTGAAGCGCCAGCAGGTATCGATGCCATCGTGCATGCGCCGCGTGCCGACGAACATCAGCGGCTGGTAGTGATGCCGAGCCCCGATCTTCTTTATTCCTATTGTGTTTACGATCTGGCGAAAGGACCGATGCAGGTTCATGCCGAGATTCCCCAGGATACGATGTGGTCTGTCTCGGCCTTCGACTCTGACACCAATAATTTTTATGCGCTAAACGATCGTGAGGCAGCGGGCAGCAGTATCGACCTGCTGCTGGTATCCGATTCCATGCCGGCCTCGTTGCAGCCGGAAGGCTTGCAGATCGTCCGCTCGCCCAGCAAGCGTGGGTTGCTGCTGTTCAGGACTCTGGTCGACAACGATTTACGGGTGGCGCAATTGGATGCCGTTCGACGTCGTGCGAACTGTCGCGCGCTACCGAGCTTTGCTACCGAGAACTATCGTTAGAGTGGCTCAGACAAGGCCAGCCTGATGCCGTGTCAGGATTGAAGCAGAACGATTCTGACGATCCGGTTGATTCAGTGATATCAATAAAAACTAAAATATATAAGTCGTTAGTCACCCTATCGAACAATTCCAACGCAGCCTTTATGCTGATGTCGTGCATGCCGCTTGGGCATCAGGAAAAAAAGAATATGAAAATCGTAAAGCGATCTATCACTATCGCGGTCGTTGCTGTCGCGGCGGTGCTGATGCTAGGCCCAGCGCTGCGTGATTATGTGATCCTGCATATCAACGGCTGGCTAAGTCCACACGTTGCTGCCGCGCGTCCGGTCACCTGGGCTTCCGGCACGGCAGCTCCTTCCAGCGAGCATCGTCCGAACATCATCGTCATCCTCGCGGATGATCTCGGATTCAATGATTTGAGTTTTGCGGGCGGCGGCGTTGCTGATGGCGCGGTGCCCACTCCGAATATCGACTCGATCGCGCATGACGGTGTCAATTTCACGCAAGCCTATGCCGGTGACGCTACCTGTGCGCCTTCCCGAGCGGCGATTCTGACTGGCCGTTATGCCACCCGTTTCGGCTTCGAGTTCACGCCGGTACCGAAGGAATTTGCGAAGGTGATTGCGCGATTCAAAGCTGACCAATCGGACCTGCCTGCAATCTACCGCGCCGATCGTGAGAAAGACGCGATCCCGCTCGACGATATGGGAATACCGAAGACTGAAATCACGATTGCCGCCCTGCTGAAAAAACAGGGCTACCACACGATACATCTCGGCAAGTGGCATGTGGGATCTTCGCCTCAATATCGACCCTTATCGGTTGGTTTCGATGAGTCACTTGGCTTCTATCCTGGCGCCTCGATGTACTTGCCGGAAGACTCGCCCGATGTGGTTAACTCCAAACAGGAGTTCGATCCGGTCGACAAATTCATCTGGGCGAATCTTCCGTACGCCGTCAATTTGAATGAGGAAGCTTACTTTCATCCAACTGGTTATCTCACCGACTATCTGGCCGATCAGGCGGTCGCGGCGATCCATGCCAATGCGAGCCGGCCGTTCTTCCTGTATCTGGCATTCAATGCGCCGCACACGCCTTTGCAGGCCTTGAAGTCGGATTTCGATGCGTTACCGCAGATCAAGGATCGCCGGCTAAGAGTTTATGCCGCGATGATCCGCGCGCTAGACCGGGATGTCGGCAAAGTACTGGCCTCTCTGAAGCGCGAAGGGCTGGATGACAATACGCTGGTTATTTTCACCAGTGATAACGGCGGCGCAAATTATCTTGGCCTGCCCGATATCAACAAGCCGTTCCGCGGCTGGAAAGCCACTTTCTTTGAAGGCGGCATCCATGTGCCATTCTTCATCCGCTGGCCCGCGCAACTTTCACATGGCGCGACTTACGCAGAGCCGGTTGCGCATGTCGATATTTTCTCGACTGCCGCAGCGGTATCCGGCGCTCCGCTGCCTTCCGACAGAACGGTGGACGGAGTCGATCTCATTCCGTACCTGAAAGGTGAGAAATCGGATGGTCCTCACAAAACGCTGTACTGGAGATCCGGCGGTTATTCAACTCTGCTCGATGGTGAATGGAAACTTCAGATCACGGAGCAGCCCAATAAATATTGGCTCTTCAATCTGAAAACTGACCCTACCGAAAAGATCAATCTTGCACAGCGCAATCCTGAGAAAGTAAGTGAGCTTAAAACGCTCATCACGCAAGAAGATAAGGAGATGTCAAAATCTTTATGGCCATCATTACTTGAGGCGCCCATTCATATCGATAAGCCGCTTGGAGTTCCTTACAGCGCAGAAGATGAATACATCTATTGGTCAAATTGATGGCTCTGTTATGCCAACGCATGCTTCACTAGGCTGATGCAGCTGTTCGGCAATCAAATGAAGTCCTTCGACGACTACATTCACTTCTCTCGGAAATTGAGAGCTGTCGTTTGAGCTACTCGCTGCTCAACTCGTAAAAATGGCCAACCCCGTAGTAATAGATTTCCAGGCAAACACAAGGGTGGGTCATAGCTTCTTCCGTTCCATCTTCGAACAAGCAGACGCATCGCACATACCACAGCTCGTTCAGACCTCAGATCAAGTGTGCTTGGAGCGCATAGCGAAACGAAACATCCAGCCGCCAGAAGGTTAACATCACTTAACTGAAGATGACTTCGTCCACGTCTCCTCTTTCTTCCAAGTACCCGAAGAATCGGAAGGTTTCAACATCAAGGTCCACGACGCAAATTACGCGGCCTAACACGGCGTTCAATTCGACGTCCGGTAGCCAAACCTATTTGATTGCGCCAAACAGCACAATACTCAACAACATGATGTAACTGTGCCTTCGCTTGATATCTATTCCGATCAAACCGGCCCGTGTCAACTTATTTTTGACTTCGACCTCTCTAGCTCCGATCGCCGAGATCTCCTTTGAATTGAATGCCCGGCTAATGAGATCAGCAATTTTCGCAGCGGGCAGATCCGTAAATTCCCGAGAGTGCATGACATGCTCCAGTTTTTTTCGGATTGCTTCCCACTGCGGCTCGGATTCTGCTGGTTCGTCAAGCGATGCTAGCCCTTCAATATCAGTCCGACCAATGGCTTTTAATAGATCTGACAATGCCTGTGGGCTCACCACCCATTCTCGGCTGCGCTTCGATATCTCAAGAAGCTGCATGAGCATGGACGCCAGTCGCTGCTGGTCGATTCTGTATTTACCGCAAAGATGCTCAGCACGCATTCCTTCTTGGGCGTCCGCAAGCAGCCCAGTGACCTCCAAAAGTTTGAACGGTTCTGGCACATGAGGCGGACGTGGTAGCCGATCAACCAAGGGTGCCTCACGAACTCGATTCGGTTCGATCGGAATTCCTTGGACCTTAGCGACATGGGCTGCCCAAGCCCAAGCCAGCTCAATCCGATCTTCTGGTGATCGCGCGTTGGGACTCGACGGGATGTTTGATGCGGCACACCATCGAGATCGCCACTTTCTCAGCGTCGCCTCTGCAATTCCGGTCCCTTCAGTCCAGCGATGTTCCGGCAGCGATGCCAGGCGTAGGGCATCCCGCTCAGCTTCTCGAAGATGTTGCAGGTGATAGTAACTGCGCTGCGATGTCGAGAGTTCAGCATGCCCGATCCGACGACGAATCCAAATTGCGATGAGCCGCGGCAGCAACATCGGATATTCAACTGAACGACTCTCCGGAAGCCCAATCGCTATTTTGCTATCAAACATCAATGGGGCAATCAGCGACATTACATGACCGTGCCGAAACCAGTGCGGACGCGCATCTGGACACCCCGTTCCGACGACGAGCGCGGCCTGAATGATGGCGACAAGCAGCGTTCGTCCGATGGGCTCGATGCCATTTGTATCTGCGAAGACAAAATTCCGAAGTGTGAAACCTCCAATTAGCTCCTGTCTCTGCCGCTCTAAATCGATCCATTGGCGCAAGCGCGCACGCTCTTCGATGTCGAGCGCCGAAGCCAGGTCGATCGAGCGGATTCCAGCATCGGATTTGGAGACTTTAACTCGTAACCACATCCGATCATCACCGCGATCGACGATATCCTCGAATCGAATCAAAGCGGCTTCTCCGCTTCGCAAACCACTGCGATACAGCAGCATCATGACGACGCTAGCCGCTTCGTAAAGACCGGCGTCAGCGACGTTCGGCATCTGGCGCTGGAGCGATGCGAACCATCGATCAAGCTGACGCTGCGCGCGCCGATATTCACGACGGGTGACGATCGATGCCTCTGGCTCTTGCACGCATTCGGGTAACTCGTCGGTAATGATGTCCCAGTCCAGCACGACCTCCCGGCGTGTAAAGAAATGGAATTCACGTAACCGTTGGTAGGCGTACCACCGTCCTGCAGGTTTCTTGCGTTTCAGCAGATCGATATAACACTGCTCGGTTTCCTCGGCGCTGAGCGTTCTGAGATCAGCTGCAGCGCAGACTGCCAACAGATCGACAGCAATCGCGGCCATGTAGCGACGTACTGATCTCATCGTCAGCAGCTCTTTGATGGACTTCGCGGATACTTCGTCGATCTTGAAAGATTGACTCAACACTCGCGTATGGCTTCGCCTCTTCCGTGAAACCAGATGGATCAGCCAATCAAGCAGGAGCTTGACTGTGCCGAGATTTTGCTCAGTTGCCCGAGCTCTGAATTTGTCGAGTGCTTTTACGCGCGCGTCTACGATCTTCAATGGATATACCACCTCGCGCGCGTCCGAATCCGGCATCGCTATCGGGCCGGCCACTTCAGTAGTCGTAATTGATAGTGCTGATATCGGATGTGTTTCTTTGCAGCGCATGATTACGGTGTCTTGTAATTCTGAGTTACTCGCCCGCGGCGGATCGAAGAGATCTGACGCATCCTGCTGTTTTCTTTTTTTTCGCTTGTTTCGCGGCAGGCTGTCCCATTGTGAGAGCTGTTCCTGAAGCGCCCTTAGAATTGAATGCGAAGCTAGGTCGACTTTTGAGACGACTTTACGATGCGGCTGCTTGACCATGTCAGGAATCAAGGTCTGTTGATCGCTATTCCGGGCCAGGGCTTCCTCGGTCAGTAACTGCCGCATTCGATCGGCAGGAAGCGTTATCGCCGAACCCGTGGCGCCAGCAAGTACAGGAGGCCCTGGTCGGCTCAGCGGTCTCGCAAGATCGACAATGCTCTCGAGATGTTTCCAGTCATAACGACCAGAGTTTTCGCCGAAAAAGAAAGTATCAGCCACCGCTTTTTTAAGTTCGGACGAGCTTTTGAAATTTCGACCGCCAGAATTCAGGTGACGGGCAGCGCGCATGGCAGCGATGGCAACCCGGCCGACCATGACGACACTGACCGGCTTACGCCCGATCCGTTCATGGCTGACGTTTTCCGTCTGAAGATCGTCGTCTGTATGCTCTGACGGACTTTCTGGTTGGTCGGATATCAAGCTTGGTTCCGCCGACGATGAGAGATCAAGGAGTAAGTGTCCGCACTTAAATCGTCTTAGTGATCCGAGGCAATGGCAGGCTTGGAATAGACGATCGCTGTCAGTGATGCCCATCGATAGTAATTCGACGGCGAAAATCGATAACGGAAGAAACTCGGCGCGACGTTTTGTACCGATCTCAGCACTTTCAAGCTGAGCCCATAAGGCTTCGCGTCGAGCGTTCAGAAAGGCATAGGCTTCAAGGATTGGAGGCGTGATGACGGGTAAAGATTTCGGCACGTAGTAAAGCGGTGCAGGAAGCTGGGCTTTCCAGCCGTGCGTCTCGTTCATTTCAGTCAATACGACACGTAGTGCGCTGCGCACAGATGCCTCACTTGCCTTCCCTTCGGGCATCCGGCCGGCACATCGGCGGACAATCCCTTCTACCTGCATGACGGTCAAAACAGGTGCCGTCTGCCACTCAGAATCGTTTACGGCGAGATGAAGTTCCTCATTGATAATTGCATCACGTTGCCTGCCTGCCTCGCCCAACCCAAGCCGTCTGAAAGAGAGGTGAATAGACTGGAAATGCGCGTTGATCTGTTCAATCGTTCGCCGCTGACGTAGTAAGCACTCAGGTGTTGGCTCATAAGTTGAGCCCTTCACGGTAGCTGAGCGAGGATCTTGATCGATGACAACCCAGCCATCTCGACGCGTGAGTTCGTCGAGTCTTGGGCGCAGACGTTTGGCGAAATCCAGCGGAGTTTCGAGGTCGCTAGAGTTAAACGGCATGCCTAAAAAGTAGCGCCCGGCTTGATCACCAGCATCCAGACCGGTTATGCCCACTTCCCGAGCAGCGGCATCAAAGCGGTGCCGCAACAAATTAGCGGGTAGGCCTTCGGGCATCTCGGCCTGAATGTCAGCAGGCTGCAATGCGCGTAGTCCGGCGCCTTCAACCGTCAGAAAAAGTGGGCCTTGATTCGTCAAAGCGTTTCTGACTGAAGACAGCTCAAGTGACGGGCCTTCATCGGCAGTCAACCAGATTTCCAGGCCCCGCAAATCAGACAGGTAAGACTCCAATTGCCGTTCGAGATCGGTCCCGAAAATAATTACTCGGTAAGCGTGTGCTGGATCACACAGCTTGTCCTGGATGCAGGCCACACCCTCGGTTCGAAGAAAACTGCCAATCTGCGTTAAGCAGAGTCGGCTGGTGGGGCGCGCGCCGGTGCCGGCGAGCAAAAAGAAAAAGGTGTAAATAGACCGGCTGGAGATCCTGCTTAGGCGCCAGGCCAGCTCCTCGTCTCTGGTCGTAAAGTCCGGGCAATCGGCGATCGACTTCGCACGAATCGCGGACGCCAGTCGGCAGATCACATCGCTCCGAACCGCGGCGTATTCAGTGCCGAAACGTAATGCTCGATTGTTAGCCGATAAACCATCCGCAAGTGGGCCGATTATCGACTCCATGGCCTCACGGTAGAGCTGGATCGTGTTATGAACCGAAATGGAAAAATAATGAAGTGCCCGATCACTCTCGAAACCAAGTTTCCCCCCCGTCAATGCCTGAGCAAGAACGCTATCGTGCGTTGAAAAAACAAGATGGGCTGCAACGAACGCCCGCATCCGCGCGACGGTGAATCGAGGAACGATACGCTTCAGCAACTGCAGAATAGCGTCGCTGGGCTTCTCACGAATCGTTTCTATCTCTCCAGGAGATAAAACACGGAGAGCCTTCCAGACCCAGCTTGGCAAAGGAATGTCGATCCAGCGCTCGGTTGGATGTAAATACTTTTTCAGCTCGTCGCCTGCGATTGATGATGTGAAAGCCACATTGCCGGATATGCACGTCCGCCAAGTACCGTTTTGCAAGTCGATTGAGAAGCCGTCTTCAGGTGATCCTCTCAATGCCTCGACGATTAGTTCGTAAGGACGTCCGGTCGCACCAACCAGACAGACAATCGGGCTTTCCCACACCGCGATGCCATTGACTGCTGAGATCAGAACTTCTTGCAGGGCGTCATGAATAAGCTGCGCTTCTTTCGCGTCCAGAACACGCACCGAGCCCGGCAGCACAGCCTCGTCGCGGGCTGCACGCTGATTTTCGACCGCTGTTGTCCTACGTGCTGTGGCGGTCGTGGCGATCGGCGCCGGCGTTTGAGCCGCCTCGCCGCCATTCTCAGGCGCATCTTCTGCCGAGTCATCACCGAAGAAGTCGCTACCTCCGGCGAAGGTCGTCTCATGTATGTCGTCAAGCTCGAGCGTGGCATCCGTCAGATCAACTGGAATACCTGATTCAACAAAGCCTGACATCCCGTCGAAGCCGCTGTTATCGCCACCTGTTGCGATGGGCTGTATCCGGCGCCGATCTGCCCAGTGGCGCCGGAAGGCTGACTTCACTCCGCCCAGACCTCGGTACAACCCAACCAGAGATGGCCTTAGTGCATCCCACTCGGCCACCGAAAGATCGAGTCGACTCGGATCGATTTTGGGGAGAAGTCCATCCAACATCGATGCCGAGAGGTAATGACCAAGTTTTTCAACTGCTGATAGCTGTCTCTCAGCGGGTCGGCAGAGACGTCCCACAGCCATTTGGTAGCCTCGACAGAAGCCATTGGGGAACTCCCAGGCCCGACCCAATGGCCGTTCCGCTTGCAAGAAGCGGATAAAAAGCGCAGCTCGCCAGCCGTGCAGAATCGCCCGCAGCGGAGTCACGGCTGCGTGAAGGCTTAGAGACTCTTCTTCTTCATCCAGTGGAACAAGTGAAGCCCACTCCCAGTTGTCACCGATAGCACTGTGAAGTGGCTGGTGCCCCCGGGCCAACCGGTCTACGGCGCCGGGTTCCGGCAACTCCGCGAGCAACTCTCCAAGATGGTTCAGCAAGTCGACGGCGGCTTCGGATGCCAGACCAGTCCGACCTGCGAAGTCGGCGGCGTCCAGCAAGTTTCGGCCTGCCAGCCGACCAAATGGCGGAAGCCGGAACTGGCCTTGCTCCTGCGGACCAATCGAAAGGCGCCATCGGAAATTCGGCTCCTCCGCCTGCGCAGCACCGAACGCGCGCCCGAGCAGCGCTGGCAGTAATTCGGGATGATTTGTCGGAGTGAGAGTCTTCACTCCTACTGTATAAAACCCGGAAAATTCTGTCCGTATACCGTTTGTCGGCCCGCGAAGATTTGTTGCGTCGCAACATATGCGAGAGACAATGCGCGATCGGGTCGACACCAACGCTTGACGGTGCTTATCCTGGCTGTGACATCTGGAAGGTTTCGACTCGACCCTTCTAGGCCGATATGAACGCCGGAAATGAAACGCCGTATATGTCACGGCGGTAATTGGGCCAAAGCGGCGTTGGCTCCCTGTATTTGAAGGGTTTCGTCGAAGCCACTTCAGAGGACATTTCACCGCGCAGCACCGGTGGAGACCGATTTACTACTCTAAACTCACATAGCTTCGGGAGC
>Ga0116227_10006810_pt1 | contig 22839 bp, 13 predicted proteins | sample S1TSphgellanicum_FD_89693 | JGI IMG/M metagenome (GOLD analysis project Ga0116227, IMG submission 89693) | Host-associated microbial communities from peat moss isolated from Minnesota, USA - S1T2_Fb - Sphagnum magellanicum MG | ecosystem: Host-associated > Plants > Peat moss > Unclassified...
CAATCTGATCATTGCAATTACCAATATATCTATTAAGTTTGTGTGCTAAAATGGCAACTGACATCCATTGCCATTATTATTATGGCAAATGCAAGCCTTGAAATTGCCAATATCTAATAAAAGCGTGTTTAACGCTGCTCGCTCTGGCATCCATTGAACTATAATAAAAAATTATGGCAATGTAAAAAGCATTGGAAATTTTCAATATTTTAAATAAAAATTCAAAAAAAGAAAAGGAAAAAAAGCCCAACCCAACTCTTTCAGTTGTTGAGAAAAAGACAGGATGAGTGTACCTAAGTCCAAAAACCCCAAATTAAAAAATAAAAATAAAAATTTATAACACTAATATATAATATTTTTCGACACGCCGTTTTTGTATTCCACTCTTTCTCCACCCCATCAGAGTAAACAAACCATGACGAGACGAATGGATGACTGAACGGATGGACAGATGGATGACGAGACAGATGGATGAAATGATGCTTCACGACATCTTTTATTATATGTAATTTCTAATGCTTATGAAACCTTTTAATTTTTTTATGATGTAGTTTTAGAACTAGTTGGTCCCTTCTGGGACTTGGAATGTGGGTAGGCCTAACACCCAAAATTTATGAAGTATATTCATATTTTTCCCCTTTCAATTGTTGGGTCATCTTTTTTCTTTTTTCTACCAAGTAAATTGGATGTGCAATGCACAGTCATGGTCAAGAAGAAACAAAACAAAATTTTGTTTCAAAACCTTTTTAAATTGATGTTCAATAAATATAATAAACAATGCAAAGTGGATGAAGGGCATCTCAATTCATATTTTTATAAAAAACCAAAATTCTATAGGTGTGTAATGATTCTAAAAGTAATATCTATTTTAATATTGGTTTTGGAAATTGAAACACCAAAATCCAATTAACACTCATTGGAATTTGGATTGCCTATTATTGATTTTATTAATTAGAAATAGGTAAATCTCATATTAATTCTTAAAAAATCTAAACTTTGAAACAATCATGAACAAATAAAAGTTCAAATGAATTTTTAAAATATCTATATAATGAAAGAAGGTTGTTTGTTTGTTTTGTTCCAATGGTTCATGAAACCAAGGTCATAATGACACAATGAAAGCTATTAAATTTTCCATTTTACCAATCAATTGGGATTTTTGTAAGAAATGATATTTTTAAAAAATTTAAAGTATAACTCAACCTAGGATTTGAACCTAGAAAAATACTCCCAATTTGTGCATTGAGTGGAAAGGAGATTGGTAAAACCAATCAAAAGAATTGAACATAATGCATACTATATTATAATGATAGATACATGTGTTTGTATTTCAATTTACAACAATGTTCACATTTTCTAAAAACCATGGCAACATAGGTTGTATGTCCAAAGGTTGAAGATTGTTAGCAATTTTCGATTTTTTCCAACTTGTGACTCCAAATAACATTACATACACTAATCCTCATGCAAAAGATTCACAAATATGTATCATCACTTTAGATGATATCATTGCACCTTGGGATTTGTGCCCTGTAATTGCATAACCTAACAATAAAGGAAATGATGTTTTGTAAAAATGTCCTTGAGAATCATATTTGTTTTGAATTAATTTTTTCCAAACTATTTGCATGTATCCTAATGGATTGAATGCGACAGAAATGCTACAAACATTATCTTCTAAATCAAACTCCAACTTTGTTATGATTCCAGTGGTTCCATTTGCAAAACCAACTTTTAAATCAATGTTTTCAATTAAGATAACCAATGTTCCTAATGCAACATGTTGCATGTGATTGAATCTTTTATTGTTCACCCAAGATTGAATATCATAAATTTGGTCAGCTGGAAATTTTTTGTGAAGAATCAAATCATTGTAATAATCAACGTCCTTTCGATGTGTGCAAAGTATTATTGTTTTGTCATCAATGCATTGTTCTATTATATTTTCATCAATGTAACAATTGTTCAAAATTGATGAAATTTCTTTTTTTATTAGTGCTCGACAACAAATTATGTTAAAAAAAGAACAATATTTTGGATCTTCAACATGTTTTATTGAAGTTTCCAAAGTATGATATGTTGCAAAATTCCAATCAATCACATTATAAACATAATGCTTTTGGTAATAATTTTTTGTGTTTAACAGATGGCAATGACATATTGATGGAAGTTATGCATGATCACCCACCAAAATCACTAACTTAGAATGATATAGAATTTAAAATTCAACACTTAATTCTTGTAATCGCCGAACGTATCCTTTGCATTGTATATGAAATGTGTTGTGGACGGTTGAAGTTCAAAGAAGCGAAACAATATGGGATAAAAAATCTAGTTATAGCTTAATTGCAAATAGTTTACAACTAGGTTGCGACTAGATTTTTTATCCCATACAATTTCATTACCCTTTCAATTATGTCAATTCCATAAGTAAGTAACTCAATCATTAACTAGCTAATTCACTAATTTCCTATATACCTACAACATTACTTGCTTTCTATCGTTCTTCCTTACTTGGTCTCCCTTCACTTGTCTAGATTTAGTGTTCAAACTTATGTTAAACATCATCCTTTTGAGACAATTAGAAGCATAAGTTGTGACGATCCTTATATTTATGTTATTTAAAAATTATAGTGATAGTTATGAACCACCATATTGTACAAAAGCAAAACTAAAAAACAAGATGTAATATATTCACTATTGTTCTTACTATAATAGGTTTTAACTAATTTTGAAACATGTATTGAAAATAATATGTTTAAATTGCAAGTGAACCAAAAAAAATTGCTATGCATTTTTCTTCATAATGATTTTTTCTAATTAATGTAGTTCTATAAAAAAAATTGTTTATTGCCTTGCAAAGTTTATGTTATTTTTCTTTAATCATTTTAAAATTTCAATTGAATCAATATTTTCTTTCATTTTATTTTCAATGAATCACTTGGTCACCACAAGGCGTTTTCTTTGTTAATTTCACATGGTTATTTTATTTGTTTTTCAACTTATAAATGTTATAACGTGAACATGAACCACTTTCATTGTTTCGTGTACACATCTTGTTATTCTTGTAGTTCAAGCTTTTGAAATGTATTTCAACAATGAGTTCACATCTTCGTTTACAAATTATTAAACCTAAAAAAATTCTAATTCTTAGCATGAACAATGTGTTATGTTATTTCTCACATTTTGTTGTAGGACATGAAAATGCATGAGTTTTTGGAAAAATATTGACAAAAGCAAAGTGGAAGTGAAAGTTGGAATGGAACATTTCCTCTTTACGACATTCAACTACTTTACATTGGATTTGGACTTGTATGAAACTTGAGGATGTGGTGGAAGTTTTTCCCATGCTCATGCCTGAAATTTTGTTGGATTCATTCATTTTCATTTGGGGACGTGAACAATGTTTTAAAATGTCTAGTGAAATTTTTCCCAAGTCGCATGATTATAAAGTATTTGAAATGAGTGTATTATGTTTGCTATGGACTAGCTTATGGGAAGGAAGATTAAACAATGTTGATTGATGATGAACTTAACAAGGTGTTTTAGAATCCAAGGTGGAATGGTTTTTTTTTTAATCAATTAGAGGACAAATGTTATAAAAAAACAAGGTGCAAGGGTTGGACCTCACATCTCATTTTGCGGCTGCCTTTAGTTTAATTGCATTGGCCAAGACAGTTTGAATTCATTATGATTATATGGTCAAATATTTTAGGCTTCGTTTGAATTCCTCTTTGAAAAATTATTATTAGTTTGTCCAATATATGGATAATGGTGTTGTTTGCACTAACCAACCCCCTTAGGTATGTAATCTAAATCATTTCATTTTGCAAGTCATTTTCTTTGTTATAATTTTTCTACATTGGTATATTTTTCATGTGCCCTTGTTTTTTAATATTGACTTTTGTTTGCAATTGCTTTGGATTATTGTCACAAATTTTGCAACATTGCTTGCAACTTTGAAAGGGAGAAAACAATGTTGGCCACAATTTTTTTATTTCGAGATGGTGCTAATGTTATTACATATTTGACCATGGATAATCACAAATCTTCTAATTACTATGAAGATTTGACATTATTTTTCGAATTATCCTTCAAATTTAAATTATCCTTTACGGATTTTACAAAAAAAAATTAATAGTGAATTTTTCATTTCAAAAATTTTCAAGAAATCAACATAATTGTTTTGACAACCTAGTGGCCACCAAATTTAATTTGTATCAAAAAATTTAATAAAGTTTGTTTTACCTATTATGTAATCTATATATTCTTTTCTAATTTTTTTTTTGTTTCATGCTTATATGTTATGTAATTTGGATTTTCTAACTATTGCAAATGTTTTTCCTCTTATTATAAGCATGGTTAGTGTGATTTATGTAAATTGAATTTCATTAAATCATTCTCCAAATTATTTTTTGCTTTCTTTTAAAGAACTTGCCATGGTGTCCTCAAAGTTTAATTTGTAGACACTGCATGTAAATAATTTTTTTTAAAGAGCTTTTCCTTGTGGTCTTGGTGGCCACCAAGTCATTTATAATTAAAAGACTCAAAAAAACTAACATTATAATTTTTTTGTTCGAATTTTTGGACTTTTGTAAAATCCTAAATTAATTAAATAAGTGTTCCATTTTGGTCCAATGTAATGTGCTTTCACCCTAGGGCTCCCTAATTTAACCTACTATGTTCACCCACTAGACCCTAGCTTTGAAAACCAAATCAAGGTTTTAGAAAACGAAACCTTTATGTTTTATTTTGTTTTCAAAGGGTAGAACTTTCATAATGCTAGCAAAGGTACTTATTGAACAAAATATCACCTAATGTGATACTTGTCAATTTTCATGTAGAAATTCAACTTGAAAATCAATTAGTACTTGGCCCTTTTTAGGATCCTCACTAGACATCACTAATCTCTAAAGGGGTACACAAAGTATTGAAATTTTAGACTACTTGCATCAAACAAGGATTTTTTGGGGGTTTATTAGGTGACGGATTGTTTTTTCCTCACCCTATCATTACCTTCTTTTTAATATACACATATTTCAGCCACCTTATATTTAATAGTATTTTTTAGTCCAACTTCAAATTACCTTATATTCATTTTTTTGAAAAGTTTTAATAAGCTTGGAACTATGAAGGAAATGAAGATGTTTTTTAAAATCACTTGCAAAGTGAGTTGCAACATGCAAAAATAGTTGTCTAAATACCTTTCAACAATTTGTTCCACTACAAGCAAGGTAAGTAGACTTTGTGACCACTGTAATTTCCATTATAACTTTAAAACATAAAATTTTAGTAGTAGACAATTACAATTGCCAATATAGCTTGTAATTTGAAATATTAATATTGGCCCAACAAATTCAATCCTTAGTTAGTTCCTAATATTACATCACAAATGGAATAATAGAAATAAATTAAAAAACTTAACCTAACAACAATTCTTATGATTATGCAATATAACATGTTTAGTCACATGATCAAAATTAAATATATAAATTGACACTCATAAACCTTTTATATGATGGGTTGGGCAAATTGATTATGGTGTTATTACCTTTGCATGTCATGTTGATGTTGTTAATGGTTTCTTATGATTCAATACCATTGTAAACCATGTCGAACAAATCAAAAGGACTTGATAATCAATTGTTCAATAATCTAAACAATAAGTCCCATATTTAAGTTATGAATAAAAGATGGAAATGAGAAAGAAGCACATAATCAAAAATATAATTATCATCCTCAAATAAGGTCAAATAAGTATGTTTTCCAATGGTTCAATAATCAACAATCAAACAAGGCTTCCATTGATAATAGTTAAAGGATATAAGCTTTAATAGACAAATAAAATACAATATAAGAACTCTTGAGTTAAAAGCTCTTAATTTAACAATTGAACCTACTAACAAGTAATACTTAAAATGTTTGGTACATATGTCATTTTTTAAAAATTATACAAATACCATGGATTAATGTATATCTTATATTAACTATAATTTGATTTTAAAAAATAAACATAAGCCTATTATAGAACTAATTGAATTATATTTCAAACCAACAACCTATATATGAGATATTATACTTATATTCATATATATTTTGTAAATTCAAAGAAAAATAATTTCCCCCAAACCATTAATTTCCACCCATGCCTTCAAATTGGGTATGATTTATCACATCCAAAATATAAATCAAATGTTCTACCCCTTTTCACAATAAACAAAAAAATTTGGACAATGTAAAATGAAAAATGGTTTAAATGTCACCATCTAAGCCAAGATTCATTATAATTGGTCAATAAAAAATAATGGATAATAAACATTTTTTATTTATTGCACTTTTATAAGGCTCTTCTAATGCCCTAAAATATGTGCATTTTTAAAGCCTAAAATAAATTTTTATTGAATCCATCAAGTTTGATTGTTGTATTTCATATTGTCCATCATCCAAAAAATTTAATTCAACACATTTTATAACTATCATTAGAAATGAACATCTTCGCCCATGCCTTGTATTTGGGTGTTTACCACAACCAACATAAATTGTTAATTATTCCCCCATCCCCACCCATAAACATGAGAAAATGGATGGTTTAAAGTGAAAATTTATTTAAATATCACCAGCTTGGGCAATCATTATGGTTAACCGATGAAAATAATAATTTCCTTGTACAAGTCCTCTTGGAAACATTGAATATCGGAAATATTTATGAACCCAAATTAACTTTCACATTGTTTTATTGTTATAATTCATCCAAAATATAATGAATGCCATATTATTGTTATGGGTGTAGATGTTCTAAGAATAGTTTCATTGGTAACTTGCATAATATATTTTGGATGGATTATTTGTCTATCAATTTGTGATAATATATGTCTAGCTTGGTCAATAAATCTACACATGATTTGGTGCTTGCAAAAGACATTACATAGTAAAACAAATGTTCTTGATCAACTATCTATAATGATTGGCCTAAGTTATTGATTTTATATAAATTTTCCCATTTTTCATGTTTATGGCTAAGGGTTGGGAAACAATTTTACATCATCTTGAATTCAATAAACACTACTTCAAGTCCAAATAAGATGTAAGGGTGGAGTTGCACTAAACATGTCTCCTATTGTGATTTGTAAGTTGTAGTTAATGAAAATGCATTAATTACTTTAGATTATGGTAGTGTGGCATATACTTTTGAACACACATGGGAACCTAAGTTTTACAAAACCACCTTGTCAATGCATTGATAAGTATCAAGGTTTTTTCAACAATATTAAAACACATTTTCAATTCCTTTCAATTTAGATTTATGATTTTATTCAATTTCTAGTCATGAAAATATTATAAACTTAATTCTACACATTACAAAATCACCTTGTTGCACCCTTAGTTATCAAATGTTTTCCAATGGTATCACAAACATAACTAGGGGCCCCATGGTCTAGGACATTTCAACAAGACAAAACAAATTATTTTTGTTCTCCTTTAGTTGATTACTAGTTTCATGTGTTGTTAAACACATATTACAAATTATTAAATGAATTCTAAAAGCACAAATGCTACACCTTCTTTAACTTAAGTTTGTAATAATTTGTTTTTTATTTTATTTTAAAACATGTTTAAAACTTGTATTGAAACTCTAAAGATAAAAAAAATCAAAAAATAAAAATATCCTATACTAATTAAGTCTAGTATTTGAAATCACCTCCATGAAACCTTATTCATTGAAAGCTTTCTAACAATACCAAAAATATGTTTCAAATTCCTTAAAAACCAATTGAAATTGTAATGAAATTTTTATTCAAACTCTAATAACCCATTCACTTGTGTAAGTAAGTGTAAATTGTCATGTAATGTTGTGTAAATTATCTAAATTTACACACCCAAATTTTTTACATTTACATTGACATTTGCACATTGTGTGTGCATATATTTATAAAATACGTTTACACTATTGCATGGATATATTTTTGGTTAGGTAAGGTTGTGCAAGTGTAAATTATGATCCACTACCCTCATTGGTATAAAAGCCATAATCTTCAATGACATTGGGAGATGAAATTTTGTCACAAATTTTAATTCTTTGAAAAAAAATGAATGAATAAATATAATATCTTTTACACATGCATATTGCATTTCCTCTTTTTCTATTTTTCTCCTCTTCCACCTTATTAAACAATGGCTATGTAAGGGGAGTTGATTCAACAATTTAAAAAATAAAAATAAATGATCAAATGGTAGGTAAGAGGAGAGGGAAGTAGGTAGTAGGTAGGTAGGTAGGAAAGAAGGAATTAAGGATGGAGGAATGTTATTTTGTAGATTGCCATGATCTTTTGAGTTCTCCCCATGTTTAACCTTTCACTTAATTTTTTTACAAGTGTAGTTGGTGGCATTGTGATCAATGTTTTGCAATTTATGATATTTTTGGAACTTTACAATGACTTTGAATTCATTACTATTTTTGTCATTTTGCTTTTCCTTTCCTTGTGGTTGTTTTGCAATTCCCCTTTTTTATGGTCTTGTATAACATGGTATATTTTTTGAGACTCTCCCCATGTTGTTTCATTTCATCTATATTTTTTGCAAATACAAATGGTGATGCCTTGCCATCTTATAGGCCTTAACATTGTTGCAAGATTCTTCAATGACATGTTTTATGTGAGTTCCACCCCTTGTCATTATGCACATGTTTTCATTATGGCTTTGCATAATAATACCTTCGTTTTTCTAAAAACCATTATTGTCAATGATAATGAAATGTGCATTACCTTGAATTATTTCCAAACTATAATTTTCCATGATAATGTCAAGTACAATACCTTAATTTTTTACAAATCATAATATGTTGTGACACTAGGAGGTGCAATAACTTGGGCCTATTTAATTTTAAACTTTAATTCTTCGTGAAAGAATGACCATAAAACATTTTACATACCCATATTTCATTTCCTTTTTACATATTGTTTCTCTATAAAATGTATAAAATTTTGATTTTGATTTATAAATGAGAGATTTTAAAGCAATTAAAGTTCCATTTTTACCAAGGAGAACCAATAGGTGTCATAGGGAAAAAAATTGGTTGGTCTTTGTGCAGATATTTGCTTTGGAGCGGGGCATTCCTAAAATAAACACATCCTCAATTTCCCTCAAGGTAAACACTTATTTTGAAAACACCTTAATCCATAAACATTACTTTACACTAACATTTACCCATGTACTAACCTTTAGATACACCTATTCACCTAGTAACCACTTTTTATCCTACCTACAATATCTCCTTTATAGGATAGGTTTGCAAGGTGAAGCTTTATGCCAAGTTAGTTGGGTTAAGTTCATACTATTGTTGTGCGGTCATATCTTTTGCTTGAATAAACCATTGGGTACGAATAAGGTATATTATTTGTGTAGACTTATTTTTAAAAAATATATATATTGACATGATGCACATGCCCAAGGGTATGTGATTTATAAAAAAAACTTATATGTACCTCAAAATATAGATATAAGCAAAACATATTCATACATGGGAAAATATATGGCCAAAAATCTAAATAAGTAGGATTAAGGTAAGTGAAATTTATATACATCAAAAATTGATTTGTGAATGTGTGGTCAACAAACCATTGAGTAGGATGATGAATCTTGAACTTATAATTCACAAAAGCCTCACAAATTTCCTTAGTTGCAACATTCTATACCTATGTATGTTAACATATGTAGTTGAACTGCATATTTCAAATAAAAAAAGTCTTGTATGTTTATGATATCAAGTATGAATCAAACACTTTGATTTTTGAATTCTAACATGGGACTTGTGCATTATCCCATTGGGTTTGTGTTTTGAAAATCATCTCAATACTTTCCAAATGTTGAATTTTTAATTTTTAATTAAACAAATAAATAATACATCCTTGTCTTTAACCCTAAATCGGTGTATATGGTATGGGTTACCCAAAACCTACCCATCTATCTATTTGAAACCATAATTTTATCATACCCAAAGTTATATTGATGAAAGTTTTTTTAGTGCTAAAATAATCTTACTCAATGGGTAAACCCTTTTTTTAATTTATTAAAATGACCTAATTGAAGGATATATCAAAAACATACACAACATTGGTCCAAACTCCAAAAACACAGCTGCCTTATAAGAGGCTTATGATGGATGGTGCATTGGTGGTTCTTTGGTTTCAAAATAATATTAACCAACTCTTATTCTTGGAACCCTTAATATTAATTATTTCGCAAAAGACACTTTTACTCGCCTTAGACAAGGATTTTTCTACTAATGCCTGGGGGCTTTACACTAAGCTCCCACAATATGTCAACAAGGAGTGATGAATAATAACAAAATTTTGATGGATTTTATTGCATAGTTTGGTCAACATGTACTTACTGCTTGATGCCTATATTCAAGAGTGTATTGAATTGCTAACAACCAGCATTTAAAAATAGGGTTTCTTTTCCACATCCATATTTAATGCATGTAAAAAAAGAGTTTGATGGGTCATTTGGGATAATAAAAGCAAGTCAGTATTCTCAGTCCTGGATGAAACCCTAGGATGAAACCCTAGGGCAGGGGAGGGTTGGGAATGTCCCTCACCCATTGGGGTTTTTATAGGATGTTCAAAGCACTACATGGTTTTGTTGTTTGTATTCAAAAGCACGTCCCACATGTGCTTATACCACATGTTATGGTTTAGGGTTAATATGAGATGCATTGCCTGAGAGGAAGAAAACCCCTTTTATTGTGGATAGACAATAATATTCACACGCACAAAGGAAACCCTAAAAGGACTATTTGAAAAACCTAGGTGAAAATTGTCACAAAGATTGTCATTCAATGTAGGTGCCCATTGGATGTGCATTTTAAGTCATTCATTTCTCCTTCATCCCAAAGTCCAAATGGTGCTAATTCTTTTAGGTTGTCAGCTTCATCAAATTTCTTCACATAGTTCAATTGCACTTTCAATGATAAGGATTTTCCAATTCTCAACCAATTTTCAACTTTTGTTCATTAAAAAATTTCCATTGAAGTTCCCTTCTACTTTACCGAATGGAATTTTTTAAAAAATTCACATTTTACAAGACTACATGAAAATATCCAATCTTGATAGAAAAGAGATTTCATAAATTGCAAGGACTTCAAATTTGTAAAACTTTTGAATATAAAATAGTGTGATTTGTATAAATTAGTTGTAATGAGCCCAAATTTCACCTTCTTTTTTCTCTTTTTTGGTGATGGGCTTCTTTGATTGGCTCATTTCACAAAAAAAAACAACTTGAAACTTTGGAGACTTCCCAATATAGAAGTATTCATTCCAAACATAAAAAATATATAAATCTCAATATTGACCCACCCACATTGGGTCATCCCAAGATGATAAAGTTGGGCAAAGCATATAGGACAAAATGAGTAGCTGTTGTGAACATGTTGGGAACGCATTATGAACTTGGGGAACTTGGGGAACTTGAGGAAGGTGTTGGGAACACATTGAGAACAACAAAATTTCAAAATATCCAACACCACGCAGCCTCCCCAAAAGGGAAAAAAAAGAAAACAACTGGGCCTCTTGGGTGCATGCTGACTCATTTCATTGGCTGCCGAGAATTTATATTTGGTGGTGGGTCAGGTATGATCTCGATCGTCCGTCCAGAAAAATTACTTCCCGCGTGGACGCACGGAGGCCGTTGCTGGTCCGGATATAACACACTCTCTACTTCATTGAACTTTGGATGATAAATGGAGGAGTAACAGGCTTTCGTGGACACAGAAATTGACGACGTTTAGATGGATGATAATTGTGAATATTGACTGGTTGTGTTGACCAGGGTAAGTAAATACGTAAGGGATAAAAAGAACTTTCCCTTCGTGTGAAGCCGTCAACGAATTTATACCGGCGATGGTCCTGTGGTTTAAAATCCAAGGACGTTAGTTACCGCAGTAAAAACCATGGCGGCCTTCGTTCTCCTCGTTGATGCTGCGGCTATGTCGCCTCTCTTTGAACGACGGCGTGCTTCTTCTCCTTCTTCTCCATCGCTCCTCCCCGCCGATTTCTTTGCTGTAGCATCCCGTTGGACGATTGGTGAGGACGGCACTTGATAGAGGAGAGTTTTCTCAGTCTTTTGGTCTACGGAAGTCTCGGTTCGGTTCTGGTTTGAGGAAGATTTGCGTCTAAGAAGCTCTGTGATAATTGGTTTTGGACCTTGAATCGTCGTCGTCGGCTTACGCGAAGGAGATCCGCTTCCAGCAGCAGAGGAGAAAGACCTTATACTGCAGGTCGTGATACAGGACTCCTGGTAAGCAAAAACTGTTGCGGTATTCTTAAAGAGCAGTAGGGTTTTTTGCGGCGCTTTTGTACTTGGTCACTATGGAGATACTCATAATTCAAAGGACTGGGAAAGCTGTATTTCAGGGATTTGCATTCCGTGTTTCGAGCGATACATAGCATTGTTTTGTAATGAGAATCTGCATCTGGAATAATAGGGGAGCAGACTCCGACGAAATCCTTGCAATGGTCGTGTTAAGTACTTGTGACGTTGTGGCGTTGTGACTCGTTAAGAGTGAGCAATTGTGTGTGGTGAAGTGTATGTGCGACTTGTGTTGTTCACGTCTCTTCAAGAGCTACAGCATTCTTTGCAATGACCTGCATCGGAGATTTGGAAAAGGAGCGATGCATGTCAGGGAGTCGGTAGACCACAGCTGGTTGATGAAAATTCGTAATCTGATGCTCAGGAAAGTACAAGGCATGAATGTTGAGGGAAGTAGAAAGAACGTGGTCATGTAACGACTTGAAGGATGAAATTTCACTGAAAGCATTTCCCAAACAAACGCATGGCGGAATCGTGCGATTAGAAGCGCACTTGATCTGTGTACAGAAGGCAACGGTGGGATTCAGCAGAACTTCCCCTGCAGCACTGTCTAGCAGGGTTTTCGACGAAGCGCACATCACAAATTTGGTAGGCTGCATAGTGGCGACAGGATTGCATATTCCTCTTATTTGTCGAGACACAGCTTATCAGATCTTCTGGTCTGTGCTTTTGTGCGAAGTTGAGTGCATTTTGGTGCAGGATTTTGAAATCCATATTAATGAAAGAAATAGCCTGTCCAGAGAATTTTGGAAAAAGTCACAGTATCTTAATGGACTAAAGCTTAAAGCTCTGACGATGGAGGGACAGGACCCAGCAATGGAAGCTAGTACACTGGCTGGAGGGGATGAAGAGCTCATCTGCAAGACACTCCAGGTGGAGCATAAGCTTTTTTACTTTGACTTGAAGGAGAATCCACGAGGTCGGTACCTTAAGATTTCAGAGAAGACATCAGGGTCCCGGTCCACCATCATTGTTCCCATTGCAGGTGTTGTATGGTTTATTGACCTCTTCAATTACTATGCAAATGGCAATGATCCTGAGCTTTCCAGCAAGGAGCTACAGCTTGATACCAAGGTGATATTCCTTGTGCAATACTGATTAAGTGGTTAGGGAGCTCCCTAAGGTCCATTGGTTAGGGCTCATGGTTGTTTTGTATCAGATGTTTGATACCCTTTAGCTCCATGCCAGCAATAGTCAAGCTGGCTATGACAGGGTCACCAGTTCTCTGAGTGGTTAGTTAGGTTGGAAACTGGTGATGCTGTCTCCTTAGATTATAGTTATTTGGACAAGAGCCTTGTGCTACACTGGTTTGGACTGAACAGCTTCAACAAGATGCTGCAACTCTTGGGTTGATGGAGACATTTGTGCTTGTTGTGAAGGGTTCTTTTCTTCTTTGATTCTTGAAATCACAGTAATGCTATTCCACCTTCAGGTATGGTAAAAGCTGTGTGAAGGAGGATCAGAGCAGGGTTTGAACAAGTTTGTTTCAGAGGTGAAGAGCTGATATGGGTATTCAGGTTCTCTGTTGCTGATTATGCAGCAGTTGTTGCTGTTTCATTTGTGCAGGTGTTTTATTTTGATGTGGGTGAGAATCAGAGGGGACGATTTCTAAAGGTATATTTGGCTTTCCTATTCTGCTCAGTGCATCTGAATATGTTGAGGGTAAATTTTCAAAGTTTAACATGTAAAGAACTTTAGGGAATGGAGGAAGACGCTAGAAGCACTGCTTCTGATTTATCACCAAGCATGGTAACTCCTTGAGACTTAGCAATTGGTTACAGATTTCAGAAGCATCAGTGACACGCAGTCGCAGCACAATCATTGTACCTGCTGGAAATGCAGCTGATGATGGGTGGCCAGCATTCAGAAACATCTTAGTAGAGATTCATGAATCTTCACAGCTTCTGCTTTCACCTACCAAAGGCTCAGTACCTCCCCAGGTGTCCCTCAATGCCCTACTGCTGTTTAGCTCATAGTTTTTCTGATTCATTTCTGCCAGACAAATGTGAAGTGTAGAAAACTAGAGAGATATTGGTCATGTTGCTCCCTAGTCAATTGAAGTCAGTACATATTCATTTGGCTTTCACCTTTCTATATACCCAAGGGCAAAATATTCTCTCATTGTGGAGGTTGGAAGTGTTCATATGACAAGTCCTTTGATGCAGGGTGTCTATCCGAATTGCAAGTTTGTGATCAGGATGTCTTCTGGTTTGGTGGCTCTAATATCCAGATTCATAATTGTTGCTGGAGTGAAATATGTTTTCCATTGCCTTGAATGTGCAATTCTGGTGCTCTTTGTTCCAGCAAGCAAGCCATGCAGAGCACATGGGGAATTTAACAGATTCTGTCTGGGCTGGATTCATACCGAGTAGCAGTTCTCCTCTTGTGTCTGCAATCAGTTGTGCTTCTACAGATATTGGATTGCCTAATGTGGCTTCTTCAGCCACTGCCACAGATGGGATTGTGACTGCACGCGTTATATGGGCTGAACAAAAGAAGTTTTTTTTCGACCTTGGAAACAATGCTCGTGGTCAATACCTTCGCATTTCAGAGGTGAGAATTGTGTTGACCTCTGACCTCTGGCAACCCTGTAATAACTCCTAGTTTAGAAGTTGTGTTGTTATGAGTCATCATGAAACTTGATGATTAACCTATTGTGGAAGTTTTATCTGAAACTTTCATGATTTTATGTGCAGGTAACAGGAGTGGATCGATCAGCCATCATTTTGCCAGCTTTGGCATTGGAGCAATTTCATGAGACCCTTGGGCAGTTTGTGGATATGGTGAAAAGTCAGGGTCCAGTTGGATCAAGCACAGCAAATGTGCGAACCATTGCTCCTCCAAGGAAGAGATCAGAAGGCTAATTAAGCATGCCAATGACACGAGCAATAAATTCAAAAGCAGCAGCAGCAGCAGCAGATGTTAGCATTGCTGTTGGGGAGGGTTTGCAACCTGGCAATTTGAGCTGCACAAAACCAGCAGTATCAACATGAGAGTCTGTGCTGCTTGACATCTGTTGATGCAAAGATTGGTAGGCTGGGTTGTGATGAAATTTCTGAAAGGAATTTTTTTCCCAGGCTATCTGTGGTATCAGTGCACTGCTGTGAGGGCCACCACTTGCTCATTTACGGGAGATAGTGACTTGGGAGTGCTGAAGAAGGCTGTGTTCACCAATTGAACAATGAATACAGCTAGGACTCTGCTGCTACTTCTTTTAGATCATAGTTTTCCTTTAGCACCTGAGTAACTGTAGATTCTTGTGTTGTGGAGGGTCGCCATCTGGAACCCAGTTGCTAAGGTGCTCTTTTGCAGGACACAGAGAGTAATTTTGAGTTTTTTGGTGGGAGCCAAGTAATAGCTTCCTTCTTTTGATTTTTCTATGCTAGTTGTGATCTGCATTAGTTAGGCACTCACCTTTGAAATGGGTCATGCTTAGGGACAAAGCAAAAACCACATGACCTTCACTCTTCAAAGCAGTGACAAAATTAATTTTCTGAACAAGACTTTCTCTCTCCTACTCATGCACTGACAAGAAGGCACATAATCTGCTGTTTATTTCAAGCAGATTCCCTCAACATTGCAGCACATTACCTGCAGTAGCATCATGTCTCTAGTGCCATCTCCATGGGTTGTGTGCCAATTGGTGGTTTTAAAATACCAATTGCAGTTACAATTTTGATTTGAAGCTTAGCTTTTGCTAAACAAGTTTGAGAGCAAATTGTCGGTGTACCCTGGAGTGTATCAATTAGGCCTAATTAAGTGAACTCTGCTTTGCAATTGTTTGATGAGATTGATTTCGCTTGACTGTGGGTGGAACAGGTTCTTACTACCTACTTTGTGGGTGACCAGGTGTACCTGCGCAAGAACAGTTTGCTGTCCAGGTACCTGTGTGTAAAGATATTAGGAGCTATGAGGGGATTTGTTAGATTTTAGGGAGAAGATTTGGACAAATCAGAGTCTGTTGAGTTCTCATCAAGTATTTTGGAATTGCAGGTTGGTCAAAACCAGTACTTGGAATTCCATCCATCTGGAAGCAGACTGAACCTGAACTGTTGCTGAACAAGGTCAGGATGTGTCCCCCCATTCCATCAAAGAGCCTGCTGCAAACCTCTGGATTTTCTGACTAAATAGGTCATTGTTGCTTCTTGACAACGATGGCATCTTTTAGTTTACTGTTGGAATTTTCCGTGGAGTGCAATTAGGTGTTTGGAATCCTTTTTTCCAGGGAATCTAGTAAGTCAAACAAGGCAATAGGCACCTGAAGATTCTGTGGCAGTTGATAAGATTTCTATTAAGGGAGTGGGTGCAAGAAGACAATACTACCATCATGTTTCTTATTTACTGAAATGCTATGTACAAGGTACAAACTGGGTTTCACAGAGCCAACCCTGTAGTACTAGAATATGACCCTATTGTGATTGAAATTTGATAGGGGTAGAGAACATACAGAAAATGTCCCTTTCTTTCCAAGCACATTAGAGGGCAGTTCATCTCAATCAAGCAGAAGGGCAAGGATTGCAAATGGGAAGAACACATTGTAGTTAGGTCCCTTGCAGCTTATTGTAGCCCTGCGTGGATGTGGAGCATGTGCTTTAGGGAATATGCCACCTTGATGCCCTGATAGGAGCTCTTTGTCCCATCTTTGAACTATATTCAATAGTAGGAAAGACATGGCTGGCATCCAGTAAATCCAGAGGAAATTTGGTACATGGGCACCATAACATAACACAGTTGGAACTGGTAATCCTAAAACACAGATTGTGAAAAACACCTGAGAGAACAGTTTTTGAGAGAACCTCCGAGTTTTTGCAACAGCAGCATGGGGCCTTGGTTGGAAAGGCAGAGTGGGGCCTTGGTTGCAACCATATCATGGGGTGGACCACACAGTGGACCACAGAAATAGTGATCCTAGGGGTGGACAGGGGAAGACCAAGGAAATAGTGATCCCAGGGGTGGACCCAGGGGTAGACCGAGGAAATAGTGATCTCAGGGGTGGACAGGGGAAGACCAAGGAAATAGTGATCCCAGGGGTGGACCCAGGGGTAGACCGAGGAAATAGTGATCCCAGGGGTGGACCAAGGAGATATTGCACCTAGTCAGTAAGTACTGTGATCTGAACTCCCAATCAGGCTAACAAATTGTTGTAAGCAGTGGAATCATGTTATTTTGTTGGTGTTTGCAGGCAATGACAAAATCATTACTGGAAAAACTATCATAACAGCAGATCTGCATATCTGAACTCGCATAAACTTCCAATCAGGTTAACAATTTGTTGTAACATGAGTGGAATCATGTTATTTTGTTAGTGTTAGAAGGCATTCTGCAATGCAGGATGCTAAATACCCCCCTAACAAGCTCTGTCCCTGGGCAGTGACAAAAACACTAGTGGACAAATGATTATAACAACAACAGAGACTGGAGAGCCTGCCATAGTTGTCTTCACGGACATTAAATTTTGCATACAAATCCATAAGCTTGAGCTAAATCAAGAATGGACAATGTTGTCAGTGATTAAGAGGACGAAATGCGAGGTGGCTGCTAGACTATATGTGATAAAAGGATGAGATAGCATCAAAAGGTTGACACAGTACAAGATTTATCTGATAGGGAGCAAGGATTCTGATTTTTTGAAGTGTCATCTGAATATCTAAATCCAGTTTTTGTCTCTGAAGCAAATCTGGTGGGAAGTTGGTGCAGGGTGGTAGCATTTTCTTCTCCAAAATTCCAGTCAACAAGCACATTTAATGTGAGCAGCTCACTGCATCAAAATTGGCTTTTATTAGATATGGTGGTCTATGGTGGGACAAGAAGATGGCTGTCCTGAATTCTGATTGGGTAAGTACCTATTCGTTCTGTTGCCATTGTCCACTTCAATGCAATAACTAGGCAGTTCTGATGTTTGCAAGCCCACCCAAAAAGCTCTTTCAATAATAATTGCGTTTACTCTTCAGGCCCCAGGATTGTCCTTATTGTGTCCCGCATTACCCACTTTCTCCTCATGCCCACCCAGACAAGTTTGGTACTTACAGGCTGAAGATAATGCAGTTGTTTACTTCAAAATCTTTCTGGTGGGTTGGGGATCAGGGTGATGCATCTGCAAAATCTCATAAATTTCATAAAACTTGGAGCTTCTGGTAGTTACATGTATGTGTTTGGAAAGTGGAAAGATTTCATGTGCAAATGATCCATTATTAGTTTGCAGTTCTGCTTCATCACTTAGCTTTAAATCATGTCCATGGAAACTAAGCCCCATTGCACAATCAATCAAATGGAAAATGCCAAGATGATAAAACAACCATTGAAGCCTATGTATTAGGGTATCAACCTCAAAGTGTAGTACAATACATGATATCTCAATCAGCAAGTTGTGGCACATTAATGTTGAAGTGATGAACAAATTAAACCAGCATTTTAAGCATCTCATGCAATTATCACTAGTCACAAGTTAGTTGCGATGTACAAGCTCCCAACTAGGCTAATGTGTAATTTATTCTCTCATGCCTTTTGACAAGCAATATTTATGTGTTCTATCTTCCCATGGGTTTTAGATGATGAAACCCTGACAAGCTTTATTAAACAAAGCACCCAGCAAAAGGGGAAAGGAAGAACAAAGAGAGAGGAACCAATGTTCATGCTTAATGTGGAGCTCCAAAAATGGGGGCCCCTTATTTCCCACCTTGAGTCATTGCCCTACACTGAATAGCACCCCCCTGTAAGAAGAGGTTTTCAATCACATGCATTTTGGGTTAGTGGATCTCTCAATACATGGTTCAAATAGGTACATTTTTTCCAATTCCATGCAATGCACATCAATAGAATATCCAACACATGTTGGTCAAATAATTAATTAATTTTGAAATTTTCATTTCAACAAATGAAATATTCCTAAATGTTCACTATTTTCCTTCACAACATTTTTTGGTTTGGAAGAAATAATTTTTGAAATTTTCAACATTTATGAGAATAATATAATTAGTGTCGAATTGGCCAATGGACTAAGGTATTCCCTTCTTATCAAAGATGAACACTTTCTAACCACCATAAAATGGCGACATGGTCACATACATAATAAGTTCAACTGCCTCAAGTCGTACCAATCTGGTCAGGTTTTTGATATTAGGACCCGTCTATATACCAAGGTTCCAACCTAGTACCTGCCCAACACTGGTTCAACTTTGGCTCAGTATTTTTTTTTGTTTTTCATAATTTTATATTGAAAATTTGGTGAAATTTAACCTAATAAATAGAAGATTTAGCTGAATTGAAGCTAAAGAAGAAAAAAATTCCCAATTTCTACCAATAACTTTGTTGAAAAAATGACGAAATTCCACCAGGAAAAAAAAACTGCTTTGGCTTGGCTGAAGATTTTACTAAACAAACGCACTAATAGGATATGGGCACCAAAATTAACATTCAATATGACCATATGCCCCTCAAGACAAACACTATGGAAAATGATTAGGTCAGCTTCTACAGCCATTTTTCCCATTGAGTTTTCATCTGAAATTTGATCAGTTTGGAATCCATTTATTTACAGCCTCAAAATGGCAACAAATAGGCATTCTCATCCACAACACCTTTTTTTCTCTAGAAAATCAAAAACCAAAAAGAGGCTTGGCATTATTACAGAAGTTCACTTTGGTGGAACAAAGCATCAGCAAAACAGATAATGAGTATTTCCATCTTGGTATTGTGAGAGCACCTCCACCTAAACCCCCTCTATTTGGAGCTCTACTCACAAATATTACATCTAACATATGGTGTTGTGCTTTTACTTTTGTTTTAAGGACTGTAGAATGCCTCAGACCACTTAAAATGTCACCACATTGGCCAATCAGAAGCAATAACTCTGTTTTGTACTGGCCCTTGTGGACATATTTGCAGGCCTCAAACTGAGTTTCATTCACGCTGTATAAGCTGTTGCACTTCATCTAAGAGAGTGTGTCCAGGCTAGTCTGCTGTTATGACTGGAGATGCTCTTACCTACATCACATGCATTGCAAGCACAAACTGATCATGATCAAATGCACTGGGCATTTTTTTTGTGGTCTGCAAAATGAAAGGGCAATCTGAGCAAGGATGTCTGAGCAGCTGAACACGAGTCAGAGATGCACGTCCACAGTCATGCAGTGGAGTTTGGACATGTGAGTATTATACACTCAATAGTTCATGCCATTGCCACTAGCCGAGGCCAAAAATGGGCAAAGAGCACACCTAGGCAAAAAATATTCTTGCAGCCAATGAGGTGAGGCAGCATGCACCCAGGGTGCCCAGGTTCTTTTTCTTTTGGGGGAGGGTCAGGGTGTTGGATTTTTGTTGTTCCCATGAAGTTGTCACTGTGTTCTTATCAAGTTCTCAACATGTTCCGAATAGCTCCTCACCTTATCCCATGTCTTTTGCCCTAAAGTTCTACTTTTGTAGTTTGTTGTGTGTGATTGGAACCATGTGTAGTGTGAACATGATTCTAGTTTTTTTTGTGTTGGGGGGTGAGGGGCAGGTTTATACCCCACAATGTGGCTCTAAAATCTCATCTTTCATGTTTTGAGATTCCAAAACACAAAAGAGAAACAAGTTTTCTTTCTTGTTGCTTTCAACTTCGATAAAACATGTGTATGGCTTTGTTAGTTTTGATAGCGTTGGGCACCAATCTAGTAGTGCATGACAATAAGGATGGGTGGTATCCATTTTTTTTCCTTTTGATGAAATTTGGCCAAATTTTGACCTGAAAAAATATGATTTCCAGTTAGACAAAGGACTTTTCATGAAAAAAATGGCCCAAATTCTCCAATCTTCAAGAATTTTTTTTTCAAACCATTAAATTTTATGATAAGTTCCAAGAGGTGGCCAAGACTATAGAAGGATTTTTTTTTTTTCATGTCTAATATGTAGCCAAATATGGCTAAATTATCTTATGGATGATTTTCACTTTAGCTACATCACAAAATTGAAAAAAAACATCATGGTGTCATCCCATTAACTTAATTATAAGATTAGCAATCTTTCACCATCACAAGCCCTAATTTGTTGCTTTTATGAATCATGATGTTCTTTGAAGAAAATGCCATATTTATTGGGACAATAGTTCACATTTATCCATCCAATTACCATTTGTTTGAAAAGTTCCTCATCATCAAGTTTATCACTAACTCGAATAGCATGTTTATCCGATAAGGTTCTTTACAAAGGCTTGATTGAAATAAGATCTATCTTTTCAAAATGCTTGAAAAATTGTAATCTACTAGGTGGGAGTATTGTTTGTTGGACTAACTGGCCTATCCTTGTACTATTGATATAGGATCATAAAAGGGAAGCATGACCTACATAGGAATATAGTAATATATAGAACTAACAAACAAGCATTGAATTGAGACCCATTTATTTGAGAGAAAGAAGGAAGACAAGATAATAAATAGGATAGGGAAGGGGAAGACCTATTAATTTAGAGGGTTGTGGACTAATTCTAGCTTAACCTTGTCCACTATTGGGATGGATGAACTAGATGAATGAAATAAGCATTCGTCTAACACACACCCTCAAGCCTTAATGGACAGAAAGGGATTTGGTAAGGGAGGTGAGAAACCACTTAACCTCATCCTAGGGGTGAAGAAAGGGAATAATGGTTTAGCAATAATAAGGTCCTACTTCTTGCACACAAGTTTTGAATGATAAACCTTGGATAGGGATTTGAAACGCAAGATGAGTGAATAAAGCAATGAACCATTTGCTCCAAATTCCTCGATGAAGTTGTTTTTTAGCATGTATGGCCTAAAGTTTTCAAGATCTCTTACTATGATGAGTTCAAGCCATTCAAACCTATATGCAGGCAATTACTAAAGGAGGTGACAATTTCTCCCATGTGGCAACCATTCTTGGAAAAGTTCAATGTACACAAACTTGAAGAGTCACACTTGGCTTATGAAAAATGGCTCAATAACCTAATAAAAGAGGAGTGCAACCTTGACACTAATCCTAGTGATCTTTTCAATGTTAATTGCTATATATTTGGTTGATTGTTTTTGTAGGACTGAAAGATTGTAAGCCCATAAGTTACTTGCATATTTAAAAATTGCCTTTGCTAAGGGTTTTGTGAAAATATGGACATTGTTGGGTAGAAGGTGGGTGTAATGCTTTGATTCTCCCAACTTTTGTGAATTATTGGACAAATCGAAAATGGATTGTGAAATGTTTTTATCTTGGAATGATATGCAAGGTCCTTGGAGATCTTAATGTAACTTGCATTGTCACATGAATATATGGGGGTGCTTGAGTATTTTCTAAAATTCTCAACTTAGACCATAGTTCTTAAAGTCACAAGGCATCATTTGATGTTTCCAATGATATATAGTATTCAAATTTTATTTAAAACAAAATGATACATTGTTGTTTTTTTGCATGCTCCATTGAAGGGAGTGGACCTAATTTTTAAAATAAAACCTTTAAGGTTGTTTTCTTTTCCACGCACACCCCCCCCCC
>Ga0116227_10006812_pt1 | contig 22837 bp, 17 predicted proteins | sample S1TSphgellanicum_FD_89693 | JGI IMG/M metagenome (GOLD analysis project Ga0116227, IMG submission 89693) | Host-associated microbial communities from peat moss isolated from Minnesota, USA - S1T2_Fb - Sphagnum magellanicum MG | ecosystem: Host-associated > Plants > Peat moss > Unclassified...
GGGGAGAGGAGCGAGAGGATTTCTTCTTGCAAATGGAGGGGCAGTTCAATCCTTGATCTTGTTTTCTGGAGTGCGCACATGTATTCGCAGTATTGGGATTTTCAAGAGACTAAATAGTCCATACCTGCATGGTTCCTTTCAGGTACTAGAGATTCTGCAACATGAAACTATCAGTCTAAGCTATTGCTGCTTCGGGTCCTGTGTCTACTCTCACTTCTTCTAAATCTAGTGGATCAGCTCCACCAGGCACAAGTCAAGTACCACCATTTTCTGTAAGTCCTCCCACTCTCCAATCCCTTACACCCCTGGCAGCAGCTCTATTGACCACTGCAACTGGGTCTTTCTTCTTCTAGATCAACACTGGACGCTTCAGAAAAGTTTACCAACAGTTATACATATCTATACATATTTATATTGTCCAATTCACAACATTTGCTCCTATGCTTTTTAATACTCTATCCAATGGTATGCTAGATCTGTAGGTAGAATAATTTCAATCTAAATCGCATCATGTATTAATAAGTCTGAGAGCAGATAATTTGACAATCTTTGGTGGTTTTTACTACTCTATCCAGTTCATTGTTTGCTAGATCAGTAGGTACAATCACTTTCAATCAATCTAGATTCCATTTTGTGCCAAGTTCAAGAGCGGACAATTTGACAATACTTCCATGTTTCTTAATACTCTATCCAGCTCAATGGTCTGCTAGATTGGTAGCTAGAATCATGGCAATCTAAATTGCATTTTGTGCAAGTCTGAGACTGCACAATTTGACAAATTGATGCTTCCATGCTTTTTAGTAACTTGTCTAATTCAATTGCTTGCTACATCTGTAGGTAGAATTACTGCAATCTAAATTGCATTTTGAGCCAAGTCCGAGCACCCGGATATTTTGTAAATGCTTCCAGTTATTCAAGCTGCAGCTTCACAGAAGTGGCAGTTGGACATAAAGACTAGGTTCTGTTTGTAATAATTCATCCAGTCCTGCTGTGAGCCAATTTGTGAATTCTTTCCCGAAAATATCTACACATCTTGCACAATCTTTTGATCATTTCCAAGTCTGGCAGCAGAGTCACAACATTTCTTCCATGCTCATTACAGTTATATCAGTAAAGTACTTGAAGCTTGAAACTGAGACCCAGTTTAGTTGAAATTAGGTATAGGTGATTAAAGCTTGATTTGGCTAAACCTTCCTACTGATGATCACCATTTGTTCTGCGATTTTGGCTGCAAACAAAAAAAAGTCCTGAAAAAAACACTGGTGTACTATGATGGTTTTGTAATTTTCAAACCTATGGTGCAGAAGTGATCGAGTTTTGACTACCCAATATTTGTCATTGGGAATTCTACGAAAAATTGAATGTCAGTGTAACAGATGAATTAGAGAGAGAGATAGTGTCGTTGCAATACGACAGTCACAGGCTGGCGCCAAAGCGCCCCGAAGAGAGACAGATTTCAGTTTCTTTAGAAATGAAACTCCAAAAGCAGAAGCACGCACTGTCAACAGTGGGATTCGAACCCACGCCCTTTCGGACCAGTACCTGAAACTGGCGCCTTAGACCAACTCGGCCATATTGACTTGATATGACCAGCCTTACAGAGTTTAGATATATATATTTGTTTTTGTGGATTGTTGACGCCAGAATTCAAGTTGTGACTTAATCCCGGGTAGATACTTTTTGGCTCTGATCAGAACATCCTAGAAATCCTGTCTGTTTCTCTGTATACTGAATAGGGTTATAGTATTCCTGTACTAAAATACAAAGGGTCTTGAGCAGGCTTGTGTGTAGGTGTGAAGAAAAAAATGGGAGGTAGGTTTGTGAGAATTTTGAAGGACCAATGGAAGTGATATAAAGGGACCATTATTTTCAATGTTCAACAGAATAGAGTTGTGTGGAATACTTTTTTTTGGGGGTGAATCTTGTCATCTGGCCACAAAAAAAGAGCCTTGTGGTAAAGCTACAAAAATTTTTAGCAAAATTTGCCATATTTTGAGGAAATCTGTCCACATTTAGAGATTGCAAAGGTCGCCAGTACAAAGCGAGATTTGAAAAAAAATCTACTTTGCTGCCAAATTACGTGAATTTTGAGGTTTTCAATCGCCAGAAGTGAAAAAAAAGAAAAATCGTCAGATTTCTTTATTTGGTTTTCAGTTCCCGAGACGTTCTCACTTGATGTTCTTTTGCAGTGATGAAAGCGAGAACTCTGTTCACCTCGTAGTTCCCGACATGTTCCCACCGGATGTTCTCGTACCGTGATGAAAGGGAGAACTCTATTCCGCTGGAAGTTCCTGAGCTGTTCTGACCTGATGTTCGTCTGCAGTGAAGAAAGCGAGAACTCTGCTCCACTGGAAGTTCCCGAGATGTTCCCATCTTTGTCTCTCTGGCAGAAAAAGCTGTGTTTTGTCGAGAGCGGAAAACAACGGTCGTTGGGTGTTTGCGGGGAGCTATCCAAGCACGATTGCCCATCTCTCGCTCTCGTCTTCTTCGCCATGGCGATGGCAACCACTGCTAGATCTGCAGCTCGGCTACTTCGTATGAAAGCGTCATCGGTTCAACGCTCTTCCCGTACTTTTGCATCAGGTATCTCCCTCCCGCCGTCTGAAGTACTTTTGTAAGCTAGTCACGGCGTGAGCTAGCTAGGGTCGAAGAATACGTGCTTGATTACATGACCGCGGAGTCGGAAGGGTTTACTTAAGAACAGAAATCGATGTAGCGCTCAGACTTGGATCATGCAATAACTTGATTCAACATGTCGATGTCATCCTCTGAAAATCGCCGTCGCTCCAGGGTCGTGGCGCTGGATCTGTGCGGCTCGTTTAGAAGTTGAAGATATAAGAGAGCAGAGAGACGCAGAGAGATCTCTATCTAGAACTGGTCGCTAAAAGGCCGCTTTTAGGTCTTTCCAGAAGGTGAAGGATGTAGCTAGTTGGATCTGGCCTCTGAAACCTGGTCCAGTCTGCTCGCCGCGGTTCTTGCTTGCTGGAGTATCGAAATATAGGCAATAGTTTCCCAGGCAAAAACCGTCAGGTTTTAGGAAGTGGCTGCGTTATCGTGCAGCTTGGTAGATTGTTTACCTCAATTGAAGAGCTGCAACTTCCAGAACAGTCTCGGTCAGAAAAGTTTTGTTGTAACGTTAAAGCTTTCATTGAAGGATACACGCTTCGCCAGTCACATTGAATGCAGATGTCCACGTAGTTTAGGGTTTTGGATTCATCATGATCCGGGTTAGGTTTATAAAAACCCAAATGGCAGTGGGAGTGGCAGTGGATTGTGGAGGGGGAGAGAGAGTGTGAGATGTTTAGTCCAAGCCCTAGAAATGGTCAAAGATGGTGAAACTATGTGTAATAATATAGAATGTGTTGTGAAAATTCTCAATTGTGTCTTGTATGAATGAGAAAAATGATTCAAGGTGATAGGTATTGTAGGTTTGCCTTTTGTCAAATGGAATGATAAGATCTAGCATATGTTTTTTTTCTCCCCTGCTGTTTTTCTCTGTGTTTTTCCCTTTTTATGTTGTTAGTTGCTAGTCAAAATGATTCTCTTGTAATTTCTTGGATCTTGCTGTGAGATAAAGTTCTCAAGGTTTATTCTGTGACATTTTTGACAAACACTCTCAACCATACTATGCAGGTATTGAAATGATTAGAATGCCTCATGTTCATTCCAATATTTCAATTACTGTGAAGCTGGGGGTTATCAATAGTCGATTTTACAGGTTCTTGAGGCTTTGTAGTTGTAAGAAGTTTTTTGTCTTTCAGATGGTCAGTCTTGTTGTCCTTCTGAAGATAAAAGGCTACCCTTTAAAAATTCTTCTAAAGAGAGCTAGAGGGTTGCTTAAAAAAGAAAATTCCCTTTTTGGAATTTCAGCTTTTGGAGTTTTCAGAATGATTTTGTTTAGAGTCTTGTAAGTGGGGAGCTTCTTGTAAGCCCACTTGTTCTTTGTTTTTTCCCTGCTATCCTTTCCTTTTAAGTTCTGCTTTTCCCTTTCTTTAATTCTGTTTTTTGTTGTCCTTGTGTTGTGGTCTGTTGCTAGCCAGTAGTATGGCTGAGGCTTCCCATTTCTTCTGGATTTGCAGCAGAAACTTGGTTTGCAGGTTGGTGCATTTCACTGGCCTGTATCCACTGTAGGGAGCTGATGAATTCAGTGGGAAAGTTGTGGTAGATAAGTCACTATCATACACAAATTACTACTGTTGATGGCCCCTGAACAAGTGTGAGACTGGCACTTTTTTTCATTCCCATGTTTTTTGTTTGTTTTTGTCTTTCCTAGTTTGTAGCTTTCTGTGGCTTCTTGAAGAAGTGTTAACCTTGCTGTGGTTTTTTTTTCCCCCTTCTTGTGAGAATGGAAATTTCTCTATTCTTATGAAAGATATATGTTAGTTGCTAGTCAGCATCATGGGTGAGTCTTGAAACTGTTGCTTCCAGGCTTGTGACAGGAACTCCCTATGCAGGCTAGTGGTTACAGTGACCTATACCCACTGTAGTGAGCTGATGAAGTCAGTGGGTAAGTTGTGATAGATAAGTCGCTATCATGCATGTTACTGTTGATTGTCCCTGAACAAGTGAGAGACTGTCTGTTTCGTCTTTTGTTCATACTGCTAGAACTTTACTTTTCTTTGTTTTGGTTCTATCCTTCTGCATTTTTCCTTCTTTCTGGTTGTGCAAGTCCTTATTTGGAAGTCTTTCTTTGACTTCACAAGGAAATGTCATAACCTTGTTCTGGCTTTCCTAATCATGAGTACCAAGATTTCTCACTTCTCATGAGAGTTATTATTTCTGGTATTCATTCACTATTTCTTCAGGTTGCAGCATGCACGTTGGTTGGTGTTGCATTCAACCAAGTCAACAGTGGTTCATGTTGCATTCTTACTTGGAAAGGTCTAGAATTCTAGACCTGATTCTTGAAGTGGCTAGTTTCACCTCAGTTTCTGATGCTGTACGTGTGTATGTGTACTGGGTTGAAACTTGGTGTGCAAACACAGATGCTCATGAACATGGACCAAAAAGAGTGCCACTTTGGGAAGACCCCATGAACCCAGGCAGGTGGAAGGAAGAGCATGTAAGCTTCTTCTTCTGTCCCTCTCAAATGCTTAGATTGTATGTGTCCACTTTTCACTTTCTAAAGCAATCATTTCTCTAAGTCTGGTGACTGTAAGGAGAAACTTTACCTGTGGTGCCCGGTTTGAGAAAACGGTAAATGAGCAAGTGAGGACATTCTTCCCCCCAGATCTTACTGAGATGATCACTGTAGATATGAAGTAGGTCAAAATCATGCACTATCTTAATGGTTCTTGATGTTTTTTGTTTGCAGTAGGTGAAATGTACTAAACATTGAGTGGTAGGTGTTATAGGATCTGCTAAGATTTTGAATTACATGCCAAGCCACCACTATGTTTGAGCACTAATAGGTGGAGTGGGGTTGCAGTCTGTGTTTGTGTCACTTGCAGACTGAGGATTGCTCTTCTATGGTGGCTACAAGTTTGAGCACTAATAGCACAAGTGGTGGGTTGCAGTTTGTGTTTGTGTCACTTGCAGGCTGGGGAGTGCTCATTTATGGTGGCTACAAGTTGTTTGCTGGTGGGTCCAAGGAGAAAAAGGACACAGCTCCTGCTAAGTCTTCTGCTTCTACTCCTGCTCATCACTGAGGCCGATGCCTTCTCCATGGCATCATGTCAGGTACCTCTGAATGGTCATAGGATGTTGTTTCTAGCTAATTCTTGCTGGCGCTATTCTCAGAGAGGCTTTGCAATAACTGTTAAGGTGGTGTGCATGGAGAATGTCACACATGAGCAGTGAGTTCTCATATATGTCAATGTGAATTGGAGTGCTTCCTGTGTTTCACAGAAACATTGTGCACTCCCCATAAATCTCTTGTTTGACTCCCACTTTTTTCTGTCAAGGTTTTGTAGGTGAGGTGACAAAGACCAGGTTGCATTCATCAGATTCATCTTTGGTCTAATCATATGTAGCAAGTACATACAAGTGTAGAGCACTCTCCTTACTGATGATGTTTAATCCTTGCTGAGAATGGTAAACTTTCGTGCACAGTTTGCCTCAATTGTTTGGAGCAGGTTTGTGAGACACTATTCCTGCAAATTCTGTTGCAATTTTCAAGGGGGGGAGCAAGGGGTCTTTGCGAAATCTTTTTTCATTTTCTTAGTCTTGACATCTCTGCAATTGGCAAATGAGGATGCTGTTTATTTCTTGGCTGCTGCAAGTCAAGAAAGCACATCGCTTTTTGTGCAAATCACATAGTTATGTCTGCCTCTGCACAAAAAGAGCTGCTAATGTGGATTTGATTGCTCAATCTGCAGCAGTGTTTTTCTGAATTTTGAATGGAATGAAGTGCTTGATGAAGCAAAAGGTGCTGGTAATAAGAGATGATGGAACGTGGTTGATGAAGCAACAAGTGGTAGTATTAATTAGAGTTGATGAAAGCTAGCAAAAGACTAGATTCAGCTTCTCAACTCAGTTGGCAGGTTATGAGGGGGACTTGAGATCTTAACAAGAGGTTTTTAGCAATGAGCAATGTTCCTCACTTCATAACAGGAGTTAACAAACAAATACAATAAAAAATGGAATGTTCATGTGTTGTATGTCTGCCCGGAGCAGCAATTGGGAGCCTATTCTATACCATATGCTTCTGTGTGCCCAAAAGAATAATTGTGAAGTGGGTAGCAAATGAAGAATAAGTTTTCAAAGGCTGGCTGCACTTGTTAAGATGCAACATTCTGAAGGTCCTCTTTCCTTGGAACCTGAGTGTTGGGTTTAGCTTTTTCTATTCCTGCACCTAGATGATGAGTAATCCAACAATGCAGGCTGCAACTACTACTAATGTGCAGCATTGTGAAGGCCTTCCCTTGTAATAATACTGGCTGAGAGTTGTGTTCAGCTTTTTCTTTTCCTGTACCTAAATGATGAGTAGTCCAACAACTCTTGTTGCACCTACTAAGGTGCAATATTGTCAAGGCCTTCCATTGTAATATCAAAGCCTGAGAGCCGGGTTCAGATTTTTCTAGATGATGAATGATCCAACTCATTAGGCAGGGGTTATGTGAGGTGAATGCAGCCAATCATCTGCAGAGTTGTAATACATTCAATAACTCCTAGCGGTGAATCTAAGCCTGCACTTTGAAAGCTAATGAATTCCTAAAGCATAAAACCTACATTAGGCAGGTACACCTGTGAGGGTCCTTGCTTTGTCAGGATTTTGTCCAATTTTGGTTATTTGGTTCTGTGCCATCTCCACACCATTTTGAATGATGGTACATTGAGAGCAGCAGCTGTGTGGAAGGCCTTCCAAAGTTGGCTGATATCGAAGACCTGCCTCAACTCTTCAAGTGTTTTGGCATGTTTCCACATTGTCAACAATGCCCTTGTATATTTGTGTGTTGAAGAATGAATTACGAGTTGGCAACCTGCCAATGCTCTGTCCTGTGTGCAGGACTGTCTCCAGGAGAATAATGTGTTCAGATTGTAAAGATGAAGGAGATGACAATCAAAGTTGAAGAGGTTCGAGTTGGAAGAAACTACCACCCAGTTTCTTAGTTTTCTGTAGACTTCATAGCTCTACCTTCATCTCGCCTGCTTGCATTTGACCTGTTTCATCACCAGTAAAGAGAGCTCTCTTCAAGGTCAGACCTTGATATTGAAGCACACAATAGTGCTTCAATACATGGTACTGTGCATTCTCTAAAACTGAAAACTGAATGGTTGAGGGATGATGTCAAAAGGTCCAAGGAGGAGGGTATTATGAGAGAAGAACAATACAATTTGATTCTTGTGGAAGCATGCTCAGTCTGCCTTGCAAAAAGCCCATGTTCACCACACTCTGCAGCTCTCCTTCCCATCCACTTGATAACTGTACCATTCAACTCTCTACAAAATGTTAGTAAATTGAATCAAGGGTTCAGTACTCTGCACCACCACCATTATAAGTAAAATTGTGCATCCAGATCATGTGGGGCCTTTGCTTGCATTTTACCTGTGAGAGATTGTCTCCAAAAGCATCCAAAGAAGACAGTGGTGCAATGACAGGAGCACTCATGGTTCTTCCAAGGCTGGCTTCAGCTGAGGATTCTAGTGGTGTGAAGTCTAGGCCTGAATGTCCAACTGTCTGCAGATTGTGCACTTGTTGCTGCTGAGATTGTGGATGATGATGCCCATATGACATAGTGGTGGTGTTAGGGCCCATCATCATTGATGCTGTTGAACCCTGCATCTGCAGCTTGCAAAAATAATTTAAAAAGAATAAAAAGAAACTGTGAATACTTACAGCTCTACATACTTTTGGAAGTGCAAAGGCATGTCCTGGATGTGATTTGGGTGAAGTTTGTGACATTCTTCCTTCTTTTTCTTTCACAACACTTGAGAGTTGTCATTCTGAACATGTTCAGTAAAGCTCTGAAGTCTACCGAAAAACCCTAAGAAGTTGGATTGTGTGCCAGTGACAATCCAGTAAACCTTTCCTACCTGTTTGCAGAGAAAATCATCGACGGTGCAATCAATTCCTGGGTTCACAGCTGCAAGCTTCATGGATAGAAACTGCAAAACCATAAATCTGTTATTTCTCGACACCATATCTGTTGAGTGAGATGGAGCATCCAGGAAGTCTATATATATTTTTCTGACATAACTGCTAGAACTGTTGGTATTCTTGGTATTGCAATTCCTTGAGAAGGGACATAAAGGAAACAAGCAGCAAGGGAGAAGAGGAGGTCTGGATACCTCGATTTGTCGTTGAAGAGATTGGACATAATTGATGATTTCATCAAGCATCACCGCCTTTCCTGTAACCTGAAGGACAAAGAGTGAGTGTCAGAGTCACGAAAGCTTAGAAAGAGTGATCGAGTGAAGAATCAAGGAGTCTACAATCTTAGGTCTCCACTTTCTTGAAGAAAAGAAAGTTTCCGAGAACAGCCAGTGGAAGAAGTAGACATGATCCGCTTATGAAGAAGAAAGACATGATGATGAGAGAAAAAAAGAAGTCTGGATTATGGAACAAGAGGCACGCGCGGAAACCAAGAAGCAACAAGAGAGCGAGCTGGTGGCGGAGCAGAAAAGCTGGTCCTGGAGAAAAAAAAGAAAACCTTGCTGCAGCCTGGCACAAGATCTTGAAGATACTTCATACGCTCGCTTATTTTTTCTCTACGAACCTGTTACAACAATTTCCGCGAAACAACAACATTTTAAATGCTTCCGAAGAATGCGTGACTCGACTCGACGACGACAATCAAGCTCCACAGCCTAAAGTAGCAAACTCTTTAACAAAGAAAGAAGAAGGATTTTGGTTACAAAGTTTTTACTCTCTCGGCGAGGCTGTGACTGTCGGTGGCTTGACCCCTTCTTGCGCGCACATGAATGTAGTCTTGCTTAGGCGGTGCTGGTGGTTCGGGGGGTTTACAGGGGCTCTCTTGCTTCTGCATCGGCAGCGGACTAGACTCTCCTGAATACGACTCGCTCAAGGTTCGATCTACAGTCCGTAGCAGCTTCGCATCCACCTCCCTTGCAGCGCTGCTTTCCCCGCTGCTTCTCTGACGCTTCACATTCGTGTCATCGCCGCCGCCGCCGCCTGCTGTAGCAGCAGCCTGCAACAACAGTTGACGGGTGCAGCCAGCAGCACATGCTCAGTTCAATGCGTTTAGTACTTACGGGAGTTGTTATGAATTGCAGATCATATTCTTGTTTGCACAAGAAGAATCTACCTGTGCGGCGGCGTTTCTCCCGCCGGCTGTCTCCTTGCTATACAACAACTCGTCAGCCTGCTGGATCACTAAAAGCTTCCGCTTTCCCGTGATGCAGGCGTCCCGGTCGCCACAAGCTTGCTGGGAGCTCGCTGCGGTGGATGAGTGTCGGAATCCATGATCAGCTGCTTCATCATCAGTAGTGTCATTGGCTCCGCGACGCCTACCAATTTCAGTTGCTCCAGATTCAAAGGTTTCCATTGCTGCGGCGGCATGAGGACTCATGTCCTCTCGACCACTAATTCCAATAGTTTGTAGGCTCTTCTTCATCTTCATGTCGTTGCGCTGCATGACAGGAGACTTAGACTCAACCATTTCTCCTCGTCCTGCTACATCAGGACTCTTGGATTGCACCACCGAGCTGCTGCCTGCGCCATGTGAGGTTCTCCTGGCACTGGTGATAATGCTAGATGGTGCGAGTTTTGCAAGTCTGGAGCAACTGGAAGACCTGGAGAGCTTTCCGTCGACGACATTGTCGCATCCTGCATCTGCTGCTATAATCGATCTGCTGCCGCGAGCTGGTTTAACGCCATCAGGGCCTAGAGCGTATGGAGTCTGTGAGTTATAGGTGTTGCCATTGCTGCTACTGAAGGATGAGAATTTTGCAGCCCTCTCAGCAAACCCTGGATCTGATGAGAACTGTGCCAAGCAATGGGAGGTGGCAAGGTCAGCAGCTGCAGCCCCAGCTTGCTGCAACGCCGCAAGAACACCTGACGAAGCTGAAGCACCCACGAGCGAACCCATCATCGACCTGAAGTTCATTGTATGATCCATGCAGGTACTCCAACTACAGTTCCCCCTCGTCAGTAGTAGCCCTGATCCGAGGCGCTGAGGACTTGCTCCCGACGTGTATGACGAATCAAGCGGTGGCATAACGGCGCTGTTGGGAGTCCCATATCCATCTATGGAAGCTGTCTCCGGCGCAAAAAAATGCATATCAGCAGCCTGCAGTTTTAAGCTTTGCCAGCCAGCTGAAGGAGACACGGACGGGACGTTGTTTCCGCTTGGGTCCTCATCATCCATTGTGATCTCCATCCACAACTGCATTCTTTCTTCTCTCGCACCAGCTAGCTAGTCGCTAACTCACCCTCAATCACATTGTCGACGTAGCTAGCTAGCTGCCTGCTGCAGTTTCTCTATTTTTTGACTTCCAAGAAATGTCCCCATGACGGTCAGCATCTTCAGGTATAAAATTTCCATTCATGAGGACTAACTCTAGGAAGATCAATTAAGAAAACTTCCAGGAGGACGACAAGCTCTATAACCTTGACGTGCAGCTGCGCATAATTTTCTGTACTAGTCGTTGTTACAGCGCTCTTCTAAAGCGTAGTCGAAGGGATATGAGTGATCTAGTAGTGCTGATGCAGGAGGCCGGCCACTGTACCTTTTCTCCAGTCTAGAAGCTATGACAACACTAATATGAGCTCAGTAGCAACGAAGCTGCTAGCTACCTCTTCTGCAACAATGAACAACACCCAACATGAGCGCCTCTTCAAGTCAACGACAAATGTCGAAGAGTAAACTCATGCAGACTCTGAGGCCCCAGCAGCTAATTGATCTTTTCTCTCTGTCCCTGCTACAAACTGATTGCTTCTTTTTTTGGGGCATTCAATCTCCCTCGCGGATTACCCACCCGGCTTTACGCAAGCCGCCCAACCTGCGATATACACACTGAATGAATGAAGGAATGAATGAGCTGTAGTAGTAAGTCTGCTTTATTATTACGTGAGCTTGAAGTCAGCTGCTGCTGCAGCGAATGCCAAAATTGTTGGATAATAATATTGCTATCCAAGATTGATTCATTATATTCGCAGCAAAATCAGCAGCAGCAGACGACGATCACCCAGCTACTGCCAGCTTCACTAGATACATCAGATCACCAACACACAGTTGCACAAAAGTCTTGTGAACCCGTACAGCAGCTACTACTACTACTACTACTACTACTTCTTCTTCTTCTTCCGGATCACTTGAACCCAGGATGAGCAATAGAGTGGCAAGATGCTTTATACTAAAGCGCCGGAATGCAGATCATGAGGAAACGCCGCATGCTTGATGTAAGTACTTACATCGGGCGATGTAGGTACTCTTGGTGCCACCCCAGCTGACAAAACCCAAGAGGCTTCTTCACGCAGAGAGAGAGAGAGAGAGAGAGAGAGAGAGAGAGAGAGGCACCTAGAGTACGTAACTACGGTTGCCGAGACACTCTGTTTTGGCCGCGGTGGTGGTGGTGTGGCCGTTGGGAGAGCCACCCTGCCTGCCTGCCTGCCGTGTAAGTAAGTAATTCGTTCTTCTGCCGCTATCACCATCGCGCCAGAGAGCTGGTGGATCCAACGGCGCGGAGTGACCATCGCGCGAATTCCGGTTGGTCTGCAAATATGTACACAAAACGCAACCACGGCGCAACTGTCAACTAAAATTTCCACCACTCTATTTCTCGTTTAGACTAGTCTATTTCTCTCGTCTAGCTAGCTAAGAGGAGAGGTTGTTTCTGTATAGGATAGTGGAAGCCCTAGAGCAGGGGTGTTTTTTTTTTGGCGATTTTTTTGGGGAACTGGCGATTTTTATTTTTATTTCAAATCGGCGAAAATTTTGTTTTTTTGGGTTTTTTAGTTGTCAAAATCCCCCCTCAAACGTCACTAGATTCTATCCTGAGTTGCAACAGGTAGCTCAAAATATAGAAGGATTAGATTTTTTTTACTTTCAAATTTTCTTATCACCAAATCTGGCTAAATTGTCTTATGGATGACTGGCCTTCAACTACATCACAAAAATGGAAAAAAAAAAACCCCTGCCCTAACTCTCTTCAATGTTTTGAGGTCCCACTCATGGGCAGTAGTAGCCTGAGCACTCGGACCAAAACTGGGATCTAAACATATATTCATCCATCTTTTTCTTTCTTCATCAATGAAAAAATCAGAGTACCAACCTTACACATTGTAAGAATTTTTCCACTGTGTAAGATGCCTGGCAAATATTCTGCCTGACAAGGGACCTCCAAATACAAAGCAAAACATTTGCATGTTCTTTAGGTGAAGCCCAGTAGAGCCTTAGGCCATGGGCTTTACATGAAACTCAGCAGAGGTGTGAGCATTTTGTTTCCCAAAATGCCTTGAGGGTTATTACACTCTACAATGCACTCTCTACATACACTACAAAAATCTGAGTAGCTCTTTACATCCTCATCAACCAGTGAATGTCAGAGTGAAGGAACATCCAACCAGTGCGCTGTCCTTTGGAAGCTTGTTATGACTGACTGGTGGATGCAGTACAAAGTTGACATTGGTAATTTAACCTTCACAATATAGAGGGCCTTTACATAGGTAGGTAGGAAGGATAAGATGTGGTTACTAGGTGTTTAGATGCATGTAGATAGTTAGTACAAAGGTGAGCACTAGGTGGTAGGATCTACAAGTAGGTATACAATTTTCACTTCACCATATCTATAAAGGCTGTTTCATTATTTTTTTGGGTGAAGTAGGAAGGATGATTTGGAGAATTTGAATTATGTGCTCATGTACTTCTTCTGCAACAAGTTTGTTTGTTCCAAGTTGTGTATAGGCATCTTTCAAGAGGCAATGGAAGTGCACCAAATTGGAATTTCATTAACTATTTTAAAGGTATGACATGGGCCCTAAAATGTAATGGAATGTGAGCAAAGATGATGACATCTGAATGTTGTGCTTGTTTTGATACATGAATCTAATTTTTTTTTAAAATTGTTGTTGGTTCACTGATTGGATGTGCAAATTGAAGATGTTGTCGTGTGCACCTTGTTTAGATGTCGATATCAAGCATTTGGTTAGGTTAGTTTCTTTCCACTTCTCATTTTGAACATTTAATAACCTCACCTACAATAGTAGCACCTAAACCCCTTGCCCCAACTACACATTCTATTTTCATTTAGTTAAGTGCTTCCAAACTAAGTATGAGGTTTATAACCACATTGTAATGACAAGCACAATGTCAAATGGTTTTTATTATATGGAATTATTCATTTCTAAACTTTAACACTACCATATGTTTAAAAAAAATTAATGGATAGTTTTTTGTTCTTTATACAACACCACATCAATGACCTATGTTTTGATATGTTTAATTAATGAACCATACTTCCATCCATTTATATGATGGGAATATTTTGTAGATACCTCCACAATGAACTTTATCCTTATCCCTTATCCCTTTTATATTGTGTTGTAAGCAAAAGGGAACACACAAGGACACATTAATTAGGTAGGTTAACCTCTTTTGTTTGTCTCATCTACATACACAAATAAGGTTTTTATCAACTTGTATATAATTCATTTAGTTTTGATTTTTTCTACCTTATAGTAAAAAAAAATCTTGTCCATTCTAACTATGTATGTGATTAAAGTGTGACTATTGTTCAAATCAATTCATTTTGCAATGATACTTGTAATAATCTTATGTGTCACCATAGTTACAAGTGTTCATACTTACATATGCATTTATGTTATGAAAAATTCAAATTTTAATCATATATACAACTATAATTTGTGACTATCACAAGTTTAGATGAAAAATTTAATAAAAAGTGAGCATATGTCATTCATTATTGGTGGCATCCATTGATGGTTAACAACTAGAGGTATTTGTAACTACATATGGCAAGGTGGTTTGGTCATGTAGATGACATGTGACATTTTTACTATTGCAATTGAATGTGTACAAGTTCATTTGTTGGCTTGTAGGTAGATTAAAAAATGTTATTAATACATAGTAAATAGGCTAGGCTTGGTAGGTTATGAGGCAATGTTAGGCTAAAAGGCTAGGTTAGGTGGGCATGATAGGGTAGGCAAGGGTAGGCACCTATTACCTACCTACCAATTTTTACCTAAGTAGGTGGGTAGGTAAGCAAACCATCTACCTAGGTTAAGGAGGCCATTTACTTAAACCATGTAGGCCATTACGTAGGTAGATAAAGAGAAATGGTTGGTAGGTCAGTAGGTATGTTATTTATCTAGGTTGGGTAGGCCATCTACTTAGGGTAGGTAGGCCATTACCCAACTACCTACCTAAAAATTACTTACATATTATCTACCTTACTAGATATCCACATAACTAATCTATATAAATAAATAAGTTGATAAAATTTATCACAATATAATTATTTAGTGCAATAGTTAAAGACTTGCTTTATCATTTTGATAGTGAAACATTTAAATCTTTATACTTGCATTGTAAGGGTTAACTTAGGTTAGGCTAAGTAAATTATGCTAAGTTAAACCAAATACATTAAACTAGGTAGGCTAAATTAAGATAGGTAAGCCTAGTAAGCTAGGCTAGCATGGGTAGGATAGGCACTTATTATATACCTACCTATTATTTTACCTAGGTTGATTAAGGTAGGCACCTATTACTTACTTGCCCATATTTTCATTTAAACCTAAGTAAGTAGGTAACTAGGTTAGGCTAGGTTAGCTAAAACACTTGGCATCATGTGATTATCCATAAGGTAGTTGCAAATGTGGTCACAAATGTAGTTGCAAAATTGAGTTTTATGTAAATCATATAGATTTACATCATAATTATGTTCATCTCTAGTAATGAATGAAAAAATGAATTATATTAATTGTCGTGATGTGTAATGTTGTGACATATAGTGTCATAAGGGTGTAAATCCATAGTAAATTCTATTGAACAAAAATACTAAAACTAGTCAAAGGTAAAAACTAATCAACCAAAAAAATATTCACGCACATATATATACAATACACAAGAGGAGGTTAAGATGAAATTTTCATGTATTAGATTATAAAGAAGGAAAGAAAATGTAGTGTATGTAAACGGTGGTCATGCAATAGCCGTTGTGAACATTTAGAAATCCAGTCTGACTATGGAGGAAACTTTCCTTTACAAAGGAATTCTAGAAAAATTAACAAGAGAAGAGAAAAACTTGGTTTTTTATATAGTCGCCAACAAGTTGAAACCCTAAAACACTTAATAGCGTACACTAATCTAAGAATGTACATTAACCCTAAAAGGCATGAATGCCATGCCCGTAATCGGCCGTCATGTATGAGGCCATGCATACAAGCATGACATATCAAGGGTTTTGGACTTCCATGTCACATGATGTTTTTTGTGACTAGTTGTTTAATGGCACTTGTTTCATGTGACTAGAACATTTTATGATCATAAATATTCATTACAACAAAAAATTTGTTGTACATTGAGTCATTAGTTTCCAAATACTTTTTGGTGTTACTCAACACACAAAAAGTAACAATTTGCTAAGCTTTCTTTCCTCAATGAATCATTTTATGTCTTGAAAGTTGTAGAAAAAATAGAGCCATGAACAAAATAAACAATTTTATGGCATCAATCGTTACATGCAAGCTTTCAATTACATAATACATCTTTTAATTCAAGTTGTTTTTATGTATTTGTTTTGTAAGCTTACATTTGATAACCAAGTGTTGGTATTGTTATTATTGGCTTGGTATAATCTCTACAAGATTATTGAACAATAGAAATACACAAAAAAAATTTCATATGCAACAACAAAAAAATTAATTTTCTAATCCATATTTTAAATTCTCAGTCCTGTCCTATTCATTTAATAATTTTTATACGTCCTATGTGCATTGATTAACTTATGAATGATTCACAAACTATGCAAATGAATTGTATTTGTTGATTACCATTGTCTATTGCACACTTGGCTTGTATAACAAGCAATGATGATCAACAAGTACGATCCAAATGAACTTCTTTTGTGTTTTAAAGAGATAGTCTAATTCACAATTGGTTTTTGCATGGAGAATGACATGTTTTAAGATTTATTCTTCATACTATTTGGTAACAACACAAAAATTATTGTGTTCAAGCTTTTGTCATGTTGTTTTGCCTCACCTCATGTCTAGTAGCCCCTTGTACTTAAATGTGAAAAAAAAAAGTAGCCTTTTGAACCTAAGACATTCCTTGGGTTCTCACTTCTCACCACAAGGTTATGAACAAAGACTACTTCACTAAGCCATTTCTAGAGTTAAATAATTTTTTTTTAACCAATCAAAATTGTCAGCCCAAATACAGATTTAACACCTTGGAATATCACAGTTCAAGAAGCACATGGTAGCCATCCACCTTACTTGGAGAAATTGAAAAAAATACCTCACTGATTGCTAAATTGTAAAACTCAAAAGAAAAAAAAAAGGAAAAAAAGGGAAAAAAAAATAGTGCATGATTTGGGGGGGAGGCTCCTAAAATGGAGAAGAGGCCAAACAGCCAAAGACATGATGTAGGCAGTAACATGACGAGTGCAAGTATGTCATAGAGCTGAAAATGGAATTTGTCAGTTGGAAGCAAAATCTGGATGCTGCACAACATGTTACCTATTATGCAGTTCAAAAAGGGCTAGGCTAATTGGCGCCATTGAAATCATGGGATGGCGAATATAGCATTGAGAATCTATGCTGCAGGCTCTACTACTAAAAGTGGCTCTCGACAGCATTCAACCAAACACACACAGCCAGTGCTTGTTTGTTTCCTTGACCTCTGTTGAGCTACTTTTAGTGGCCTCCTTGGGTGAATGAATCAGCACCTACACTTGTTCCATAGTAAAAACCCAAAAACCTCAAAATTATTTTGGGTTGTTTCTAAACTTTGTAAACATCCTCTAACTAAGTCAGGTTCTCTGGGATCCAAATTTAACTTTTCTCGGGTTAAATGTAAGCTCAAACTGCCTCCTCACCTAACAAGGTGGGGGAGGTACCAGTGTACGTGTTGGTAGACCTTGGTGCAAATAATGATAGTGGTAGTATTTGAGGGCCAGGGTGAACCAGCACCAACACTGGTACCATTACCTTCTTGAGTGAGGCTTTCCAGTGGCCATATTGAACCCAGGAAATGTTGAAATTTAGACTCAGAGTTCCTAATTTAGTCTTTGGATGAGATAATTACCATGGTGGGATGCAATCTCAAAATAATTTGGGATTTTATCATGGTCTCAGTGTAGCTGCTGGTTCATCCAAGGCGTATTTGAGAAGGGGTCATCTTCAGGCTCAATATTTGACTAAGATTACACTTCAGATTACATTATTAAAGATATAAGTAATAACTTATATTAGCTAACAAAACAAAAAAAATTGCAGCTAAGATTGCACAAGAAAGAAATAAAACTAATTACTGAAAAGAAATGAAGTATCATAACCACTTGTCTTGGCAAGTTTTTCAAAATCGAAAAAAAATCCATGAAGGAATGTTGTCATTCGAGGTTTTTTCTGCCATTTTTCACACAAAAAGAGAAATTTGTTAGATTTAGACCTAGGTACTACCTAGAGCACTAGATCACTAGCAATAGCAAAGAATCTAAAAAAAGTTTACAGTCCATTCAAATGCCTCTCAATTTTATTATCATGGTGACTTTTAGGTTTGCCTTAATTCAATTTTTTTTGAAATGCTGAATTTTTTAGAATTTTTTTTTAAATGTCAAAATTTAAAGAAATTACAAGGAAAGAAAAATGCAAAAATTGATGGAAACCTAGAAGCTCTTGCTTAATGCTAGTCTGCCATTACAGAGCAAGTATCCAACAATTGACAACCTTTTTTAATCCTATAATTTGGTGGAACATTATGTCTCCCCATTTTTGCTAAAAAAAGAAATAAATTTTGTTGTAAAAGTCTCTATATTTTAGAGGTTTTAGATCCTAAAACACCTGCCAAAGAAGATTCCTATATTTATTGCCAAATTTCCATAAATTATTATTTTTATTACTGAAGTGGATTTTGAAAAATAAAATAATTATTCTGCACTCAAGCGCCAAAGTTGAAAATGTACTATGAATTTTATATATATATATATATATATATATATATATATATATATATAATTATTTTTTGTGATCCTCCTCAATGAGGTTACTTCGTAAATCTCACCCAAAAAAAAATTCAGATCATATTATTCATCTCCTATTACATGATTCTTGAGCTTTAAGTTCTAGCCTTCTAAGATAGGTCTATGTTCCTAGGTATATTTTAAATAGATGTGCTTGAAAATCACCTATTTCGCACCATCAGGTTCAAGTTAGTTTTAGCACTGAAGTGTTTGTAGACCCAAGTGAATACATAATTGTTACCTAGACGCATGGCTTGAAAAATCATCAAAGTTTTTCAACAACCTATTCTGGGATGTAGGCTAAACTCTTATGTAGGAAATAGGCTAGGGGAAACCTAATGAAATCTCTCCAGGTACTCAGCAAAGATGCACAATACAATTGTCGTCAATATATATATAGAGCCAAATTTGATGGGTTTCATGCATGCATAGTTTGTGTAGTTTTTACACTATAACGAATTTTACCCATGATAGCTATGGATGGGCTTAACTTGCAACTTCATTGGCAACTCCAGCATCAGACCACATTGCAATCATTTGAGTACGAACATATTGAACCACCGCTATGAAATGTTTGGCAAGGGATAAAGAATGATTTGCTGGGATAGGGGCCACAATTGTGGGTATGTCAGTACCTCTGTGAGACAATTTTGTGACAAGATTGAATTTTTGTCATATTCTAAAATGAAAATCAAGGTGTCCTTCATTCCAAACAAGTCATGGTTCTGGAAGAATAATGCTAGTCCTGACATGCCTGTGAACAAGAAGAACTCAAAGGAGATGGGGATGAAGAAGAGGCACCTGTCTTTTGGCAAGTTTGTTTCATGATTCTTGTCCATAAGCCATTGTCTCTTGTGTATCCCTCCCCATGTTCCAAAAAGGATAAAAGGTGTGGTGACCATATAGAAGGGACTACCATAAGGGCCATTTCTCTACCTAGCCCAATTTATGGATGGTAATGAGTGTACAAGCTCAAAACATAAAAGTAAATAGGTATATGAAAGTTAGTAGAGGATATATATAGATGAGACAATTGTGTTTCAATGAGGAAAAGAGAAAAGTCATTTTATTTGGAGTAAAGAATTTGAAAAACTATAGCTCTCATAGCAGTATTTTTTTGGTGTGATGTAGCTGTAATGTGATGAACCATAAGCTGACTTAGCCAAATTTGGCGATTTAAAAAATAAACCTTGAGGAAAAAAATTCCATGTCCTTTTTTCTAGCTACTTTTTTGAACTATGTATAGAAATTGGTGTTTTCTTAAGCGTGTTTAAAAGAAATTTTTAGAAAAAAATTTCCAAATAAATCATTGAATCAAGTTTGCAGGAAATCCCTAAAATTTCCCAATAGTGCCGAATTTCACACACCGCAAAAAGGTTGTCTTTTAGTACTGTAGTAACCTAGCAGGTTTGGCACTAAATAATTATGAGAAAAACCAAATTCTGGACTTTGGAGAAATTGTTAATGTGTACTTAACAAAAAAAAATACAACTTAATAATTTCTCAATAGTTATGCTGGAATCTTAGGAGAAAACATATTAAATATTCAGCATCAAAGTGAGGGATGTGGTAGGGTACAATGGTATTCAGTATCTTTATTTGGAACTTAACCCAACTCATCAGCTCCATGGTTCTAGTTGCAGTCATAGTGAAGAAGGTGCTTGATGAGAGGCTGAAATGAGCAAAAAGGTGTCCTGTATTCACTTTAGATGCTCATGGATGCAGAGCAATGATGCTATCGTTGGTGTGATTTGGAATTGTGCTTTTACATGACAATCTGTTGTGCAAGATCCAGTCTCATCTCCCCCCAAATGAAAATTGTCTTGACTTGCAATGCCGTTGTACATCTAGAGTGCTATAATTCTTTCTAGTTAGTGGAGTCCCCTGAGTGTTGTGCACTCAGTGCATGCATCTACTTGTTCTTAAGTCCTAGTCACAAGGGTGAACCCTAATGTATATAGCTTTTATGAATATGGAAAAAACCATCACACAAGACTCTGGCCATGACGAAAAGACTGGGGCCAGCTTGAAGTTGCCTGCAAGGTGACCATATTTTCTTTGGGAAAGGAGGAGTTGCTCACAAAGCTGACTGATGGGCCATTTTGCGAGGCTTCTGATGTTCCATTTGCTCTACTTATTCTATGTAAGATGTAGGTGTTGTCTTTACAATGGAATATGGATCTTACAGGTTTCATTTACGGCCTCAGCTAAAATCAGCTCAAATTCCATATCTAAAGCACCAGTCATGGATTTAGCGGGCAAGTTCATGGGATCTTCAATCTTGTAAGGAATCATTGAAGTAACAAGTTCCTATTGTTACTAGAATCCAAAGTTAATCTCATGTCCAAAATTATGTTGGGTATAAATGAGGTAAGATGAAGGCTTTTAAATGGAGTAGAACATATAGTATGGTGACACATTTAAACCCCACACTTTTTTGAAAAATGGAATTAATTAAGTTTTCTTGCATAACTCTCCAGCTGCAATGGAAGACATTTTTTTAATTGTCGCACAACCTTTCACCAATTAATTTCTGATACAACAACTTGCTTTTCTTGCACTAATAATGATGAATGAAAACCTAGAAATATAGTCCATGGGAATTGCTCCACCAGAAACTTTTCAACATGGCCATGATATAATTTTATTACTTTCTTGCAAAAGGTCTTCCTGCAAAGGGTCTGGACAATTAAATTCTCCTGTAGCCATAAAAAATAATTGATATTGTGTGGGTTTTAATGTGTCACTACACTATATGTCTACTATGTAGAATTCAATGGAATCCTTTATGAGGTGTCTTTCAGATTGAAGGATTCACTGAATTATTGCCCTTCCTGTTTGAAGGAGGACTAAATTTTTGCTATGAATTAGAACTCTAACATCCCTTTCAAGGAAAAACAAGGCTTCACTTTAAAGCCTTGGTTCTGAGTTCTGATCATCCAAAATTCCAAAATTTTGTCAGTCATGTTTGATGTTTGATATTGGCATGGAGAATGACATTTATATCCAATGGGCTGCCACAAGCTTTGCACATGTAAGTAGAAAACAGTCCATGCAAAAATATGCCTTTTGGATACATACAGTTCAACGTACTGTTTTACTTCATTAAATTCTAGAAGAACCACCTTAAGGGATAGCTCTAGAAGTCTCAAATGTACAACATAGCACAAAAGTACCATGGGAAAATCACTTGAGATATGGAATGACAGGACTATATAGACTACAAATGACAAACCCATCATATTGCATGGTTAAACCTACATCCAGTTCATGCTCCTCCAAAGTACAGGTAACCACTGTTGGCCAAACTGAACCAGCACCCACCAGCACACCAACCACTCGATGCCCACTATGACTCAGTTGTGGATGAACCTCAACTGAGTTAACATCTGGTTTCACTTTGGTATCCTATTATCTATTTCCTGTGACACATAGAATTAGATTTTGGCTTCCAATGTGAAAGACAAACTATGTAAATGCATCTCACATGACTAGTTAGCAAGTTTTTGACCATGATTTATTTACCTACTGGCACAATGCTGCAGAGGGATTGCAGCACTAGGTATGGATTCCAAGCTAGTTTATACCAGTGGTTTCCTGACAGGTACTATTAACTTCCTTGTTGCAGATACAAGTATTTTTTGTTTATCCAAATTTAAATGTGAGAGAAATCTTAAAAATTGCCTTTTGCATAAGCTTTTGACCTTTCACACAATATTACAATCATATAATGTCAAATTGGAATTCCTACTATTTTATGTCTGGTTGTTTGTTTCTTTGTTTTGTCATGTTAAGATCTGCCAAACCAGTGGAGCTCTTGTTGTGTTCTTGGTATTGCTGGAAAGATCTTGAAAAGTATGGGTGCACAGAGGTGATTTCATAATGTTTAAACATACAGTACATGAGTTATTGACTTTTCATTAAAAAATCAAATTTTAACTATATAGGGAAATGGGGGGTGCGTTCTTCCTCCTATTCCTAAGTCCTGGATGCTTACAGGTACACTGTTATGGGGGTTCATAAGATTTAGACCTGTGGTCCAGGAGTTATTAAGTTTTGAGTTTTTTTTGTTATTGCAATTCAAAAAAAATAAATAATCAGTTCTTTTCTTTTGGGGGGGGGGGGAAAAGGGGGGTTGGATTTTTACAAAACATGAAAAATGGTTGTACTACAGTTGCTCAATGGCAAAGGCCACAGTAGAAGGAATGAAAGAAGAGTACTTGTAATATCA
>Ga0116227_10006813_pt1 | contig 22836 bp, 15 predicted proteins | sample S1TSphgellanicum_FD_89693 | JGI IMG/M metagenome (GOLD analysis project Ga0116227, IMG submission 89693) | Host-associated microbial communities from peat moss isolated from Minnesota, USA - S1T2_Fb - Sphagnum magellanicum MG | ecosystem: Host-associated > Plants > Peat moss > Unclassified...
CAATATATCTATTAAGTTTGTGTGCTAAAATGGCAACTGACATCCATTGCCATTATTATTATGGCAAATGCAAGCCTTGAAATTGCCAATATCTAATAAAAATGTGCTTAATGGCTGCTCGTTTTGGCATCCATTGAACTATAATAAAAAATTATGGCATGTAAAAAGCATTGAAAATTTCCAAAATTCTAAATGAAATTTCAAAAAAAAAAAACAAAACCCAACCTGACTCTTTCAGTTGTTGAGAAAGAGACAGGATGAGTGTACCTAAGTCCAAAAACCCCAAAATAAAAATAAAAATTTATAACACTAATATATATTATTCTCCGTCGTGCCACATCTGTATTCCACTCTTTCTCCACCCCGTCAAAATAAACACACCATGATGAGACGGATGGATGACAGGACAGATGGATGAAATGATTCTTCACAACGTCCTTTATCATATGTAATTCCTAAGTGTGGTTCTTCCAGTTCATTAAGGGTTCCTTAAGTGTGAACTTCTTATTTTTGGATCTTTTGAAAAAAATTCAGAATTTTGAAACCCAATTTTGTTTATTTCAAAACCCTTAAAGAAGAATTATTTTATTTTATTTTATTTTATTTTATTTTTCGAAGAACTGGATCCCAGTTCCATTTATGTGTGTGGAATGGGAGCTCATATTTATTTTTATTTTTAAAAAAAAAGGACTAAAACCAAGGGCTAATCAGAGGTTAACCGGCAGTTAATTGTTGTTTCCAGTCCCAGGTTACTTGGATTGATTTTCAGAACTGGAACCAGAACCAGGATCAGAATTTCTTTTCTTTTTGAAGAAACAGAACTGCATTAATTTATTTATTTTTTACCACTATTTAAATTTTTAATCGAAGCTTCACTTTGAAATTGTGAGAAAGAGGGTAAGAATAATGGTAGAAGAGATGGAGGTTTTATTAATTTAATAATAAACTCCCTTTCCCCCCATTTTATTTCCCTCATATGTTTTCATATGGTTTTCAATAATTCATCATTATTTATGTCAATCTCAATTTTACTATATAAAATAGACATCAAAAGGCACGTTAATGTGTGCCATTTCATGTTTTTTTTTTTTGAAAATGCACTGAAATTTTTAAAAATTGAGCAATAGTTTTTGAACTATATGTAATATTGACCACTTGAAACCATAAACTATTGATAAATCCAAAGAATAATGTGACTTGTAGAATTAGTTGTAAGGACCCCCAAAGTTCAATATTTTTAATATTTGTGATTGGCATTTTTTATTGGCCAATCACAAAATAATAATAATAATAATAATAATAATCAAGCTTTGGATAGTCTCAAATTTTGTATATTAAATTCTCCTCCTTTGTGCTACTTATATAGCTTACAAGAGTAGAATTTAGGGCAAAACATTTGGGACAAAGTGAGGTGCTAATGGAAACATGTTGAGGAACACATTGAGAACTTGAGGAACATATTGGGAACCCATTAGGAATTTGATGTGAACGCATTGGGAACAACCAAAAACAACAACAACCCTGACTCTCCCCAAAAGGAAAAAAAAAGACATGGATGGATGTATTATAGGTATTCATATATTTATAAATGCATTAATTGTGTGAATACATAAACATAAATATACATAAATAACTAGATATAACATGGTTTTTATTTAAAATATTATATTAGATTTCATTCAATGTGTTAGATTACAAATGTAATATGTTCAAATATAGATATATACATACAATATATAGACATGATGAATGATATATTTCATGAATAAATGAATGTTTATATGATTGTGTGGGTTGGGAAATTTATATTATATTATTTGAAATATTGAATTTTGCAACATAGTTCAATAATTTAAATGTGAAATATATAGGTTTGTGGTCTATCCAATAAGCTTATATTGTTTGTGAAATTTTGTAATATAATTGATTGGGATGGTTTTGTTAACATGTCTATGTTAAAATCTCCAACTATGATTATAGTTGGACAATTTTTAAATTGGTATTTTTTAAAATGTAGTTTCCAAAATAGAAATGAAATAACATACTTTCATTTTGGGTGGTTTGTAAATTGCAATTATATGCAAAATGTCTTGTGTATTTTTATTAAAAGTTGTAATATAATAAATTATGCACCTAAATTTGTTATTGAAGTTGTATCTAATAAACAAATTGTTTCATAATATAGTATCATTATGCCATGTTCATTATAACAAGATAAAATATTAAATTTGTTGGATATCGCATTGTGAATTTCTTTATACAAATTTTTTTTTTTTCATTTAAACAAATAATATTTGATGTAAATAAGTTCCATGAAAATATCTCCAAAATGCAAATGTAGCAAATGCCTATTTAAAGATTGTATAAGTACAAATTATTTTCAATATAATCTTAATTTAGGAAAGTTTAATTTGTATTGTGTTGTTGTTTTTAAATGAGACATTTCTTCTTCAATAATAGGATTTACATTAAGAAATTTACTTGACAATGGGCAAAATAAATATAAACATCATTTTGAATGAATACAAAATATTGGTGTGTATGTGAAACTATGTTTTGTTACACCAAATGGATAAAATATTAAGAGTTCAAAAGTTAACCCTTATGCCTGATGTAAAATGTGACCTACAACTAATTGAATTGGGAATTGAATACTTGTAATAATATGAGTAGGATTGTTACCTATTTGTATTTCAACATTTTTTCATTGTATAGGTGTCCAATTTTTATTGAATCTAGGAAAAATTTTGTATGTTTTGAATTTTTTATTCTTGTTTTACTTCCAATTTGAGGGTTTGGAAAGTTTATCCATATGAATGGTTTGGAAAATGTTTTTGTATAATCTTGAAAAATCCCATATGCACCATTTATGATGCCATTTAATGTCACATGATTCCTTGCACATAATTCCACTAACATATTTTTTTGAATAATAATTCAAAATGCAATCCAATTGTTTGGTTTGGTATGATTGGTAATCTAAAATGAAAAGGACATGTGTCAAAATGCATGTATTGTGTTCAAGATGTGAATATTTGACCTTTTTTTTTCAAAAATATTTTTTTTATGTTGAATTGTTTTAACATTTGTGTAAAACAAATATGGTAAAATATTGTCTATTGGTGGTGTTTTGAAACAAATATTATTAATAAACTCAATATCTTTAAAAGTTTGCAATGTTGTTTGGAATTTACTCAAAATATTAATGAATTCAAAACCATTTTGTCACATAACTTGTTTCAATTCATAAAATTTTACATTTTCACACCAAAAATTTGTTGTTAATACATTAAATACATTAACATTAGATTTGAAGATCCATGAATCTCAAACTAAAGGACCTTGAGAAAAATCACTTGTCATTATAATATCAATACCACCCATAAATTATGTATGAGCTTATTTTATAACACATAATTTAATATCAATGAATGTTAACATTTTATTATCAAGTAAGGATATTTCATCTATTACAATTAATCATAATTGATCATCACACTTAATTTAAAATGTTTCATTTTCCATCATTTAGTGCATTAAATTCACTATATTTTTTGTTTATTGGAATTCCAAGTGCTAAATGTATTGTTATGCCATTAATATTGAAAGCAACTTTTCATGTATATGCTAATTATTTCATAACTTTTGGTTTTAAAGGGTCAACAACTATCATTTCTTTTATGTAATGTTCTAACACACTTTGTATAATGCACATTATTATGAATGTTTTTCTTGTCCCTACACGTCTTGTTTAAAAAAATGTAAAGGTTTTGATGGGTCTTTTTTTAATATAATAAAATATCATTGACAATAATTCTTTGTTCTTCATTTAGTTTTTTCATTTGTACATAAAATTGTTCATATGGAATGTGCTTGTCATGTTGTTCAAATACATTATAAATGTTTTTCAAATTTTCATATATTTATTCTTAGTTAATACATGGTTTTCAAACCCTAAATCATATTTTTCAACATCATTAGCATTAGTAACAAGGGAATTTTTACATCGATTACTTACATCAACAATTTTTCATACTGAATAAAATTTTCCCATCCACTAGTTTCATGAATTTTTTTATATTTTTAAAATTTTGATTATTAATTATCCCATTCATCATATTAAAAAAATTATACATATTTTTTCTTTAAATTTTCAATATTACTTTTTCAATTAAGTATGCATCCCTCAAAAAAATATCAAAATTTTCTAAATTAGTTTTTGATTCATGAAAAGGTTTCAATAATAATAGTAATTTTCTATAATGGATTTTAGGATCTTTCTAAACATTAAAAAAAACCCAACTTATAAATTTTTTTTGTTTATAACATTTGCATTTTTTGGTATCATACTTCATACAAATTCAACAAGGCACAAAGATTCTAACACAATAATTCGTTTTTTATATTTTGCAATTAAAGATTGACAATGAATATTTGTTGAAGTTGGTGGTAAATTTTGCAATATTTTTTGTGGTAACAACAAAAAACCTCTATTAAATTCTTCACATGTATTAATAAATTGAAATGATTTTATTGAATGATAAAGTGGAATTGATAATGATATATGTATTGCTTATTGAATAGGTATTTTTAGTGCATTCAAAAATGCATTTCCTATTTTTTTCTTCGTTCAAATGCTTCAATTTGTTCAATATGTTTATTTATTTAATATATATTGCATTTCACATGTAACAAATCTATCTACTTTTGTTAAATAAGAAGTGCAATAAATAGCAACAACATATGGATCTAAAATAAATTGTGCATTCGTATTTGCTTCCCATAAAGGTCTTACATGTATGTTAAATACATTTGTGTGTATGTCCCATGGTTTTTTTTTTTTTTTTAAATGTCGGTGTTCTCATTATTTGATGAAATACCAAATTGAGGTGCATTCTTTACCCCTAATAAACCATGGTCACGAGGTAGTCCTCTAGATTAAAATTTTGTAATTAAAAAAAATACACAACTTGATCAAACAAAATATCTATGTTTTTAAGTAATTCACGAAAATTGTTCATCCTATGTTCATAATATCATACACATGTAATAAGTTCATTTCTAGCAAGATCTTTATTGTTCGATGAGTAATCAAAATTGATATTTCCATTTTGATTAAAATGTTCAATATGCAAATCTTTTTTTGTTTTTATAAGTACAGGCCAATTGTTTACACCCATAGTGAATGTCATGAAAAATGTTGGAGGTCCAAATTACATGATCATTGCAAAAACATCTTTTTGAAATTGATCTAAATAATTTAAAAACGTTCTCATACAACTTAATTCACAATACACTAAATCAAAATTTAATATTTTGTTTAAATTTACATTAATAGACACACCATTAGCTGTCAAAATATGATTTGATAGTTTTCTTTATTAAATTTGAATCCATGCAAAAGATAAGTTGAAATGAAGCAATATTTTTATTGTTTTGAAAAATATGTTTGTTATATGATATGATTTTTTAAATATTAACACTTATTAATTCAACTTGAATTTTATTTTGATATGGAGATTGAAAAGTTCATCTTGCATGTCCAAAAAACAATGTTGAAGAATTATATTCTTTTGAATGTTTATCACAAATTATTCCAAGAGGTCAAAAACCTTCTCCAGGGGCAAGCGATAATGATTTTGAATTATCGTCCACTATTTGTTCAAGATCTAATATGTTTTGAATTAAAGTGTTTCCAAAACTACCTTCAATAATTTTTTCAGATGTGTTTAAATTATCAATATCAAAATCTTGTTCAAATTCATGTTTTTGTAATTCATTTTCATTAGCCACATTTACAAGTTCTATTCAACCTTGCCAATTTGGTTTTACCAATACTTTTGCATCTATGTATAGTGGAGTTTTATAAATCTGTTGTAATGCTTTTATAACTACATTTGGACGAACATAACCTAACATTTATATCGATTTATACTCTAATTTTATTTATTTATAAACAAAAATGGAAGAATCATCATATGTCATTCATGGTAATATATTTTGTATCAAATTTAAATTTTTTGGTACATTCACAATGTTACCATGCATTCCATATTGTCCATATCCTCATAGTTGAAAATTTTGTGCAAAAACAAGGTGAGGTGCAAACAAACGTTCTTCTATTCTGTTCAACATTAAAGCAAATTCCATATTTGGTTTGTTATTTACAATGTAATCACATTACATTAAATCTAAAGGTTTTTTTAAGTCAATTCTTTTACAACAAGATTTACACATCAACACACAATCATTAGATATTACATTTTATTTTTCTTTGTTGTAGTTTCGTTGCTTTTATTATTTGTTTTCTTATTCAATTGAATTTTTAAAATTCTTTTATTAAGTTTGTTATATTTACAAATGTTTAAAACATTCATTTTAGTCTTATATTTTTTATCATTTTTTTATTTTGTTTTTTTGAAAATGTTGAATCCCTTTGTCACATTCATTAACGATTTCATTGCATACATTTGTAGGTTCAAAATGGTTGGTCCCATGTACTATGTTTAAAATTGAAATGTCATATTCATCCCCCACTTTTACCATTATTCGCCCTTTATTCTTATTCCATATATGAATCAGGTGTTGCAAATATTTTGATATCCAAAACACAAGAGTATAATCACCCCATAACCCACCATTATTGCATATATCGACATTTTTTGTATATAACTTTGTTCATTAATTGCTTGTCCATGATGTAAATCATGCAAAAATTCAAATTTTAATTCACGTCTATAACATTCCAAAGCTTATGGTGTTTTGAACATTAAATTTTTTTGTAAATAAACCATATTATTTTTTGGAATTGTTATTGATGTCATTGAATAATATAGTAAATATACAATTGCATCAAACAAACAATCACCAATATTATATTAAAACTTGGTTGTTATATCCAAACCAACTTTATTTAAATTTTTATTTATATCCATGTCTTCCAACAAAATATATCTCTTATGAAATATAAAGTTTTATTTTTGTAAACCTTCTTAATTATTATCATTTTTAAGCCTCTTTTTCAAATTTTTATAAAATATTATTTATAATTTATTAAAATAAAATATCTAGTTTTCAAAATCTTATTATTAATTTATTTAGCACTTAAAAAATTTATTAGTTTTACAATAATTATTAGTGTAAATATATTTCTCCTTATTTATTATTTATTATGTTATAGATATTTATTTCATTTTCAAGGTTCTTGAGTTTTTAATTATATATTTATAGAAACTCAAAAATTAATCTTACTTTATAACCAATATTATCAGTTTATATATATATTATTTATTTATTTATTTATTTTTTGAGTCTTCAAAAAATATAGTTATGACTTAAGAGTTGCAATACAATTATTTATTTATTTTTAATAATTTTCCATGTTCCATTTAAATATAAGAAATTTATAATTGTTTTTACTATTTATTATATGAATTTTAAATTAAAAATCTTTGATTATTTTATTGTTTTATTGTTCATGTTTATTTTTTATTTTTTATTTTTTTGCTTACACTCGTTTTATTTTTGAATGACCAATTATTTACCATCTACTATTTTCAAACTTGTACATATTCTTTGATGTTTATGTTTAATCTATATTTATAACTTTTTTTCACTTTTTCTTGCATTTTCAATTTGATTTTGGAAAAATAGTTTTTATAATTTAGCACAACCCAAAATAAGCCATCACATCATCATGTGCAATTTAAAGTTTCTAACCCAAATCCTTTAAGTAAGTTACCTTATTCTATCCAAAACACTAGTTCAAAATGTCAAAAAAAACATTTGCATGCTCAATCCAACTTCTGAAAAGTGTATTAAAATTTTCAAATCCCAATCAACCAATCCATTCACCCTTGGCCAAGAAAAAAACCCCTTTATTGTGGCACATGTAAATTCCAAGACAAAAAACCCCGAACAAATTCAAGTTACTCGATATTTAAATTTCAAATGTGGAATACTTCAAAATTTGTCACAAAATCTTGGCATTCAGTTTTTTTGTGATGAACTTTGCTTAATCTTTGAACAACTCCATTATCATGTGCAAGGATTACAAAACAACTTGCAAAATTTGTCACAAGTTGTTGTTCACCAAAAATTAGAATACCAATATTGTTGATTAAAATTGTTGCAAGTCTCCTTGTGGCATAAATCTCAACCAACTTCACATATTGCACATAGAATTATGGAAATATGGTTAAAACTTGCATATCAATGATCTCCAAACCATCTGCAACAACCAAAATGAAAGCCTTTGCAAACCTACCATAACTACTAGTTATGACCGTATCTATGGTCCAAAGCTCTTCTAAATTTTCTCTTTGTGTGAAGCTTTGGATGGTATGTCTAGCAATAAAACTTAAACTAATAGGAATCAAATCAATCTCCTCTATCATAGTTATTGAACCAACTTTCAAAACAAGCCCCTAATCACCTCTTTCAAACTTATTTATGAAAGTCACACCAAAGGTAACGATTTGTATGTACAATTCAACATTAAAACATGAAGAAAAAATAGTAACAAAAGTTGAACTAATAGTTAAAATGATTGTCAAGTATCTTGAAGCATATATCAAATCACAATGTATGTATTTGAATCCACTGCTGGAAACATCATAAGACCCATATATATTGACTATATATCCTTCAAAAACAACACCTAACATCCTCTATTGCACCGTAGTTATCCCAACAACATTGGATGCTATTGTTTTTTTCTTTCTTCATAGAGATCTTAATCCTTAGAATCAAAGCCCACTACCATTCACATAAATTTCAACATTTCATTGTTGCCCAACAAACATTGTACATAAACTACAATTTACAAAATCTTTAATTAAAAAAAAACCACAAATATAAAAACATAATAACTGTACACACTTAAAAACAATGCACACAAATTACAAAATCTTTGAACTTTTCCAAAAAAAAACACACACACAAATACAAAAACAAAATAATTACATGTATATATAAATAATGTACACAAATTCAAAACACAATTGTAATATCAAGATTATTCACAAACCAAAACAACATTGTTGCATAGAGAATTAGTGCAAATAAGAAAGAACAAAACCAAAAACCAAGGAGAGAAAAAAGACAACGAACCCATAAAAGAATTATAAAGCTTTCAAAACACCCCATACTCTCTAAAACATTCACAAACAACAAAAATTGCACTTTTGAACTATCTAAACCAACTTCAAAACAATTTCACAACACACTTACAAGAAAACAAAAAGTAAATACTACCATTTAACACACATTGAAAGAACAAATGAACATAGAAGACAAAAAACAAGCCATTGTTTTATACCAAAGGTTTAAAATTTAAGCCATAGGTTTGAGCCCTTAAGGTCTAGGGTTCAAACATGGCTCTAGTGAACTTCCATAGTTCCTTAATAAAAGTTAGGGCTAATGTCTGCCATCTAGGGTTTAGTACAAATTAAAGCGACCTATTTAGGCTACATTTACACAAAACATCATGGTGTAGAAGCTCTACCATTAATTATACATGTACCTTAAGGTTTTAGATCACATGTAATTGTTTATACCCAAACATAATATTTAAAAACTTTCAAGCATAATAGACATATTTAAAAAACTCAAAAGGAGAAACTATTAAAGGAGCCCCCAAAAATTAAACTACATAATTAAACTTTTAATTCGACAAATATCCTATCAAATAAACAAAACAAATGGCAACTTCACACTAACAATTAAAAAATCCTAAACCACTAAATTTGTAAATCAATGTATTTTCTAACTTGCCACATTTACACATTAATAATTATTAACTTATAAAATCTAGATTTACAAGAAAACCTAAGATCAAAATTTTACCAAAATGATTTAAATATTTTCCAACTAATGAAAATCTACATCCCAAAATAAAATCAAAATACAAGATAACTCATGCCATGGTTGTAACATACAACATAATATTAAAACTTGTTTTTTTCTGCATCTATTGCAAATTGTTGTATGTAAGTGGATACCCAAATGTTTGAACTTTCAAAAAAACACACAAGCCACCAACACACAAAGTTAATAAATCAACATAAACACTTGTTACAACCAACATAATCCGTGAGTAGCGACACAAAAACTTTAAAGGAGCCCTCATGCATTTCTATTATTGCATTCATATAGCATGTCACCTTCTTTGGAAAAATAATTCTTGCAAATTTTCAAACTGCTTTTCAACATACATACACAAGACCACACCACTTGAAGCCACGTTCAAGTCTTAGTAACACTTCATATACTATAATGTAATAGAAACAAAATTTGATACAATACCAATTTGCAACATAAAAATTGCTTGTTCTTTATCTTAATTATGCAATAATCATGCAAACAACAAAATTTAACCAATGTCGCAGCATGAAACTACTCAAACATAACTCAATCAATGTTCCAAAATCTGCTTAACAAACAATTACATTAGTTCACTACCACTTTAAAAAAAACTCCCTAGAGTGTGACATAATTGACTTCATGCACCTTACATACAATTCACCCAACATGACAATTTACCATACAATCAATTAAATTCCAAAAATGACTCAACAATATAGCATTAGAAATTGGATTTGACAAAATACCCATGAATAGAAAAAAAAACCAAGTTCCACCTAATGATCTTATTTTCAAGCTGAAATTTTATGAATGCACATAGTCCATGCATAAAAAAGACCTTGACTTCATCTCTATATTCAATTGTTTCAAAAATTTCACACAAACAAAAGTTGATATTCAAGAAATAAACAAAAATTGCCATCGACAATTGTCAAATAACCTCACATTCCCACACCTTTTTTTATATTAATAAGGCAACTTTTGCCCATAATCAACATGTATACAACATTTTTCCTAGCAAACACATTTTGATTCCAAGTTACAAACATTCCAAGCAAATACATGCCTTCCATGACAATTTAGACTACTAAAAAACACACACCAAATTGCTAGGCTTCATCATGACCTCCATATCAAACATGCTTGTGGAATTATGTACTAGAAACTATGACATTTATGATGATATCATAAATGGTACAAATGACATTTTTAAACATGTTGTAAATAGTTCACCACACCTTTTAATTTGAATCCATTTTAAAAATGAAAACATTTGTTTTGATGCATGGATTAAAAACAAAACATTATATCAAATCATCTACACATCAAACATAATTGGATTCCTAACACCCTCATAACAAAAGAAATTCAACTTGGGAATAATTATTTTCACATGGAGAAGCCCGATGGACATTATCAACATTACAATTAAATAACTCATAATGCAAACAAAATAATCCCATTTAAAAATTGGTGTATTCATAATACGATAAGCCATATGTAAGACAATGACTAATTCTTTAAAAAATCTTCAAATACAAAATATTATGCAAATTTTTCCTCTAAAATCATGATTTACAAATCAATTAATTTTTAAGAATATGTATGACTAAAAAAGATGTTGCATTATACTACCACGTAAAGGTTTATTAAAAAAAGTCTTAAAACTGTAATTTTCAAATAATTTAAAATCATTTAAAAAATCCTTAAAGTGATAAAAACATTGGTTACATTGTTTTAAGAATGTTTTTGGATGATATTCATTATATTCATTTCAAATTTTGTCAAATGTTCCCATAATACATCATTACAAATTTGATCATCAATTTAAGTAACCATTTATCATAATGAAAAATAAACAATGGTAATGGTCAAAGGGGATGAACATGATATTGTGAATGCACCCAAATGCCATACCTTTGCAACAAGACCATGAAGACATTTGTGCTTACCATGACCTCCAAACATCACAAGGTGAAAGCATAGTAAGGTGTAATAGTTTTAAACACATGTGAACGTCCATAATTGTGTAAATTAACAGTAAGGTGGCAATGTGAAAACAATGTGGAGCCAAGATACTTTGAATCACACGAGTCATTTTACAAGTTGTCATTAGACATTCATCATAAAAAAAAATTTCAATCCTAATTATCTTAAGGAGATCTTAAATTTGAAAGATAAATTTTTGAATTATTCTTTGTTGAATAAAAGACTTAATAAAAAAACCCATAATTCAAGATACATAAAAAAACTTGGTCAACAAAATCCAGGTTCCAAAAAGTCCTTGATATCAATGTCATCAAACCATATTGTCATTGAGTCCTTTATTCACTAAAGAACATTGTATAAAAATACATTGAATCCATATTCATTAATCCACAATGTTATGATGATTCAAAAACTATTCATGAAACTCATACAATGTGATTATACTAATTAAAACATTGTAATGTTAAATCCTTTGTCATTTGAATCATTTTTATTTAATTGCATGACCAATTACAAATTTCAATATCTTGCAAAAATTGCATTATCACAACATCTAGTGGACAATATAATGTGCTTTTAACTCACGCATACTTTGTTTATCTAAACCAAGAACACATCAAACCAATGACTACATGATGCCCATACTTTTGCATAACAACATCAAGTCACCTTTAATGTGCTTTGATGACCATGGCATAATCATATATTTCAATAATATTATGAAACTAATAAATAATCATACATCAATGCATCAAAGGCGCATAAATTATAAAAGCAATATTTCAAAGATATAAACATGATCAAATATGCATTTTGTCAATTTACACACCCCCTTGTCAGACACTGTCAATCATTTTTTTCCAATTGTCCACCAATGCTTTGTTAGTATCTCTACCAACACCCAATCATCATATTAGGAGATTTCAATGCCAATCTCCTCCAACAAACTAATGAATCTTCCCACCTTCAATAATTCATGACAATTAACCACTTCCAATTAATTAATTTATTAATTAACTAATCATGGTTAAATTGCAAATTAGGGATCATAATTCAATCACATTTGGACCTCATTCCCAACTACAACATCCCAAAATGCTATAAATTCAAATTTATTTCTTCTCTTGTGTCATAGAAGCCCAATACTAATACTAGAATATGGTCTCTTCACTACACCTTAAAAAATTAAATAAAATTAAATAGATAAATAAAAACCTTTGTATAAAATTTCAAAGATCAATTTATACAAATGAATGATGTAAATGCAAAAAAATAGGAACATTTGCTTAAAAGACAAAAGTGAACAAAATTGGAATAAGAATGGACAACGACCCTTATGTTTTGACAAGAGTTACTTGAACCCAATTTTGGTTCCCAATTTAACTAGGCAACCCATTCTGATTGTCTTCTTTGGTGGTCCAAAGGATATGGAATTGGCCCTTGGCATGGACCCCAACACTCTTGGGGTGGTCCAAAGGACTTGGAATTGGCCCATGGCATGGACCCCAACACTCTTGGGGTGGTCCAAAGGACTTGGAATTGGCCCATGGCATGGACCCTAACCATGACTCGGAATGGGAACTAAACAACATTGGTTTGAACTTTGAACACATAAACTAACTTATCTAGCCACCCACATTAATTCAAGTTGATCCATGTATGTTATAACCTTGGGCAACATGCCACATGGCACAAATGTCCCCCCCCCGCCCCCACATACTAATGAAATCCAACCTATTCTCCCCAAAGTGTTGTTCCCCAAATGCAAATAATTCTTTGTAAATCTTGTGACATCACATGATGGATGACAATGCATTGTATGAATTCATGGACCAAAATTTCGAGTATGTTCTCAAGTTTGGGAAACATTTCAAACCCATCGACATAATTATTTTCAAAATGATTTAAAAAAGAAATTTGAATCAATCAACAAAGTTGTGGCTTGAACCCTATATCTCATAACTAATACTCCTAAAGTAAAAATTGTTAAATTTAGATGAAAAAAAAATTGGATTGCAAGAAAACAGTGTCAAGGGCTCTTCAAGAAGGGTTCTTCTCTTTGCTTCTCCAAGATGGATAACCTTTCTTTAAAATTATTATTAGGTTTTGTTCGACTTGGTCAAGATTGGCTTCACAAGTCTCTTGAGGTTCAACATGGATTTAAAAAACTCGTACATATGTTCAACACACAATTTTTTTGGGAAACATGTCCATTTTCGATGAGGATAATTTGTTCAAAGTAAAAAACTTTCCTCATAAGCAAATGCAAAATGTGAGTTGGTTTGTAAAATGTTTTTATCTTAGTGGGACAAATGAAAGAAAGCCGACTTTCAAATGATAAATGGATTAGTGCACAAACATTAAAAACTAAAGTTGCTAAGGAAATTTGAATGGAAAATTGTTTCAATCTACAACAAATTTTCTTAACATTCATGTCAAAATTTGAGCTCGCAAATTGATGTTGAAGGGTCTTGACTCTTGACCTCACATAAAAAAGCTATTTATTTGGCCTAACAACTTGTAGTGATATTAGGATTTCATCAAATTGTTTTGCCTATTTACTACAAACACAAGAATTGGGTTTTCAACATCAACAATTTGTCTAGTTGCAATTTGGAGTACATAAGTCACATGATAAAGTTTAATGGTTATTAATTAATTAATTAATTAATTTTAATGGTAATATCTAGAATCATCATTCATCATTTGGCTTGACATAATGTTTTCCCCCTTTTCAACAACAATTGACAATAATGTTCACCTTCTTCCACCACCATCAACCCAAACATGATATGATAAAATGAAAGTAAATGCAAATAGTATCTTTTGGTTTTATGAGTTGAACAATTGTAGTTGCATTGGCTTTTGCCTGATCTCTCTTCCTTCCAAACCCAACATCCCTCCCTCCAACAGTGTTTTTTTTTGTGGTGAAATTTTGCAACTCGGTGATTTCTTTTCAAAAAATGGAAAAAATTAAAAAAAAAGATGAAATTTTTTGGGGGGTAAAATTTAGATATGTTTGCCATTTTTGAAAATAAATATAATTAAATTTGCCACATCTAGAGCTAGGCACGTCCTAAGTTGCCACTTGTAGTAGCACTTTAGAAAAATGCTACCGCACACCGAGGATAGTCACCATTTAATGCTAATTAATGTTGGGATCCTTGCGAATGGACTTACTTGAGGATATTGAAAAAAAAAAAACCATGCTCCCTGCATTAGATTTACAATGGTTGGTGAAGTCACTAAAAAACTTTTGATTCTTTTTTTTTTCCTCACCCTTTGAGGGATTCTATAGTTTTCTTTTTAAAACTATTAAAAGAAAATAATTTTTTTGCAATTAAAAAGTTCATCTTAGGTGCATTGTTTGGCTAAAACATTTTCAAATTCCTCTTGGCCAAGGAATTCATTTATGTTGGAAAGAACTTTCAAAGTTTGAAGTTAATGTATTACCATCTTAGTAAGGCAAACAATATGCCATAGTCCCATATAACACACACTTGGAAAGTCTTGGTTGCAATTTATGTACTATAACTTAAAGCTTATTCCCTTGGCTCAAGATTGAACTTGGCATAAACACGATTTCACAATTGTTCACTTTTTGATTGAGCAAAATCAAAGCCAAGTTATAGAAAACCCAAACAACATCTTAAACATGAGTTTAAACAAGAAACCCACTTGTGAATTATGTCTAAATTGAACAATGCATTCAAATTCCGATAACTTAAGATCTCTCCCAACCCAAAAAAAAAAGAAGAAAAAAAACATATTTTCATACACATACACACACACACACACAAAATAAAACAAAACAAAACAAAGAGGCTTCTCTCCAAATCAATTGACAACGCAACTCAACACTATGACTTTATCAAATGGTGGGCTTCGGGATGCTCTTGTTTTGTTACATGAGCAACATGGTGGGCGGTGACAAGAAAATTATGAGAATCAATATTTATAATGGGGGGAGGTTTTGCATCAAAGAAGAAGAAGAATCCAAATGGTTTTCGAGTTGCAAAATGGGTACCTATGTAAAAGACCCATTTTTGGATTCCTATTATTCTTAGACTATTTCCTTAAAAAAAAGTTCTTTTGATGAACATTCCTCTACAAGCATGTTCTCAAAAATAGCATCAAATTGGATGCTTGCTTGGTTTCTTTGAAAACTATAATAAATAATTTTTCTTTTTGCTGAGAGAGATCTTTTTATAATTGCCATCATTCTCGCCTTCCAAGTTACTACACTAGTCTAGTGTATACAATACAACTTGATGAGTGCATACATCGAGAAAGGACTCACTCTCCCAGGAATTTGTTATTTATGTTGAGGGAAGGCAACATTGCATTGGGAAGACAACATTGCATTGCAACTCAGCAGCATATAGTACCTTGAAAAAACTCCCATGTTTTAAGTGTGTTATTCGAGCATTGTTGAATCATCTCCCACGTGTCTCTAGTATATATATATCTAGTATAGATATGCATTTGTGTTCGACTAAAGTGAGTGACAAAGTAGCAACCAAATTCGACAACGTCTTTGGGTTGGGGCCACCACGTTATGCTAAGAATCTGCCAGTAATTTACGTATCGTAGTAAACATATGTATGTGACTCTTCTCTTGAAGCAAAAAGAACTTGGAACTTGTGTAGCTGAACAAGAAGCTGTGGGGACGGGGTGACGAGGAGAACCTTTGGTTTTTTTTTCTTGAAGAAGGAAGACCTTCTTTAATCTGGTTAGCTACTGCATTTAGGAATAGAAATGTGATAAACTTGACTCAAAACTATGCTTACTCCTTTTTGGGAGAATTTTTTTTTTCCCAAACCAAAAAAAAAATCTTGTGACAAATTATTCTCTTATATATATATATATATAAACGGTGCAAAATTTCACACCAAAGCAAGCTCTGAAATGAATATGACTTAAGAAATCAAATTAGATATGGGGCCCAGCCTGACTAAGTCATGAAGCTTGCTAATTTTGTGAAGAAGAAGAAGAAGAAAAAAGAAGTAGCTTTGAAGAAGTAAAGAAAAGAAAAGAGAGCTTTTTCATGAGAAAGACAACTTCAAAACCCAGTTTGATGTTCTAATCATGTATGTAGTACAAGAAAGCCCAAAGAAATTCCACAATTGATCTCTTCATGTCAGTAGCTGAAAAAACACCTCCCCCACCTTTACAATTTTGTCCTCTTGTGAATTGAAAGGGGAAAAAAAAAAGTGGATTTGTAGTTACCAAACTTCAAATTTGCTCATCAACCCATTTTGTGAAGAATTCTAAGTACAATTTGCTCATCACCCATTCTGTGACCAAGAAGAATTCTTAGTTTACAGTTTGCTCATAACCCAATTTTGAGATGAAGAAGAAGAATTCTTAGTTTACAATTTTTGCTCATGACCCATATTGTGTTTTGTGATGAAAAAGAATTCTTCTTCTTCTTCTTCTTCTTCTTCTTAGTTCTGGTGATGCAGTTTTCAAAGATCTGATCTTCCTGAACAAGACTTTGTTGAGAAAACTTTGATCTGAATTCCAATTTTGTTTGTTGTAACTTGTGGTGGAGAAACTTCTCAACATCACCCTTGATGATTTGATGGTTGAATCCTGCTGACTCCTGATCAGCTTGATTCAAGAGTATGTTGTTGTTGGGAGTTGAAGAAACAAAATTCCATGTTTTTCCTGGCAGTTACTATCTTGCGTTTGATTATGCAATTGCAACAGCAACAGCAGCAGCAGGATGATCAGATCGTACCGGACTAGCATGGAAGGTTAGTAAGACCATCTATTATATTCTCTGCTGCTGCTGCCATCATTGTTCATCTCATGACAAAAGTCTGATTCTTCAAATTACTTCTTCCTTACAGTTTGCAAGCTCATCAAAATAATTTGGCTCTGAAGAAGAATTCAAGATCCCAAGGATTTTCTTTCTATAATGAAAAGGTTTTGAGAGAGAGAGATAAAAGGGCCAAGAAAAGAGAGATCTGGAGAGCTGGAGATTCTTACAAAGAATCTGAGTAAGGTTTTGGGTTTGTGGAGTCGATTGTAGAAGTGGGTTTGTAGATCAAGTCCAAGTTGCAAGGATTGAAGCTAGAGACTTGGGATTTGGAATTGAAGAGATTCAGAACACTAGAAACCCAAGGTAAGGTAAGAATTGAAGAGATTCAGAATTCAGATTCAGAATTTCTCATCAGAGACTTAACCTGCAGGATTGAAGAGAGCCGCAGCAAAAATTGGTGCAGGAGATGAAGATGGGAGCAAGATCTTAGTCCGAGTAGGCATTGCCGTCACATGCTCTGTTGCTGCCTTCGCTGTCTCTTACCTTACTACTCGTGGACAGAACATCAACAAGCCTGAGGATGGTTCAGATCCTCCTCCTCCTGATCCTCCTCCTTTAGGTACTGAATTCCTACAAACTTCAGCCTGCCATCTGGGTTTGAAACTTATAGCACAATTCCAAGTCTTGTAGCAAAGCCTCTTACCTGCAGTGAACATCAATCCCTGCAGTGCTCATGATGCGAGCTCAGAGTGCCAAGTAGTTTTGTTGCTGATGGCAACAAGCAAACTTAGACTAGCTAGTAGTTAGTTGGACATGATTGATGATAAATCAATGATCTTCCAGAGTTGGTTCAAGGGTTCCTGCTGATCAGATGATGATATCCAGACAATAGTATTGCTAAGCTAATTTTTTTATGTTTTTTTTTTTCTTTGGTGGGTCGGCTTGAATCTTTTCTCAGAAGAAAAAGCTGCTAAGGGAGACTGTAAGTTGATCGAGATTAACCATGAGCTGCAAGACAACCATGAGTCTCAAAGTCTTGTTGCATCTGACCCATCACCACCAAAACTTATGGTATGTGAAGAAGAAGAAGCCATGTTGAAGAAACAGAGCATGTTGAAGCTCTGCTGAATCTTTGTTTTTTCTTGCTAACGATTGAGTGATCATGGCAGCTAAGCTAGCATGGGGTGACGGGTTTGTTTGTTCAGCAGCAGCAGGAGGAGGAAGAGCAGCAGCAGCAGCAGCAGAAGCTGAACGTAGCAGCACCTCTAGCTCTAATAGGAACTTGCCTCTATAGTGGCTATGGTAGTGATCAAGGTTCTTCACAGCAGCTATCAGAACGTGGTGATGATTCCAGGCTTGGAGAGCACAATTCTTTCACACCCAATTCAGAACTCAGTGGTGATGATTCCAGGCTTGAAGAGCAAATTTCTTTCATGCCCAATTCAGAACTCAGTGGTGATGATTCCAGGCTTGAAGAGCACAATTCTTTCACGCCCAATTCAGAACTCAGTGGTGATGATTCCAGGCTTGAAGAGCACAATTCTTTCACACCTGATCACAAACTCAATGGTGATGATTCCAGGCTTGAAGAGCACAATTCTTTCACACCCAATTCAGAACTCAGTGGTGATGATTCCAGGCTTGAAGAGCACAATTCTTTCACACCCGATCATGAACTCAATGGTGATGATTCCAGGTGTGAAGAGCACAATTCTTTCACACCCAATTCAGAACTCAATGGTGATGATTCCAGGCTTGAAGAGCACAATTCTTTCACACCCAATTCAGAAGTCAATGGCATTGATTCCAGGCTTGAAGAGCACAATTATTTCACACCCATTTCAGAGGGGAAGCTTGACGTGCAAGGGGCAGCTGATCTTGGTGCAGCTGCTAGTGATTCTAGTGATGGGTGCAGTCAAGAAAACATGAAGGAAGTCTTATTGCTTGCTGAAGATCTGAACTTGCAGTACTCTTGCAGGTCCCAGCCGCCTGACATTCAGAACTCCTCCAGCTCCAGCTCCAACAGTAAGAGCCAGCTTCAAGCTAATGGTGATGGTGGAGGAAAAGCTGCAAACTTGAGTAATAATATTGAAGCATTGGAGGAGCAGCTGGAGGAGAACAACGACTCCTGCAATGTTTTGGCCATGGGTGGTGGTCATGTTGCTGCAGCTGCAGAAGACTTGGAAGCCCTGAGGAGCACAGTAGAGAGGTTGCAAGCAAAAGAAACACAATTGGAAAGGCAGCTTGTTGAATGTGAGGCAGAGCGCCAGCTTCAAGCAGATCAAGCTGTTCAAGTTTCTTATAAGATCAAGCAGCTGGATTGGAAGGAAAAGGAAATTACAAGAATGCAGGAAGAAGCTGCAGATGAGCTGCTTCAACTTGAGTACCGTAGTAGACAGCTGGGACTGGAAGAAAGCTTGGAGAAGAAGTTCGCAGCACAATTGGAGCAGGAATTGCATGCAAAAGATGTCCAGATCATGGAGTTGAGATCATGTCTTGAAGCCCTGGATACAAATCAACTCTCGGTGCTCCACGTGAATGAGAATCTCAAGAAAGAATTAGATGAAGCATGGGCAAGGATTCTGGAGCTTCAGAAACAGGTGCAGACACATATTGATGCAAAAGCCCATGAGCTCTTGGTGATGAAACAGAAGCTAGACTTGATGCTGCTGAAAGCAGCAGAATCTGAAGAACCTGAACGAGAACTAGAACAAGGAAGAATGTGGGATTCACCTGGGGTGGAGACAGAACAGAAGGTGCAGCATCTGCTACATGAGCTTGAAATTGAGGTGATGAAATTGCGGGGAACTGTCAAGGAATTGGAGCAGCAGAAAACAGAACTCAGTGTGAAGTTGTGTGCAATGGAGACAGAGAATCTGAGCATGATCAATCAGGCTATAGGGCTGCAAAACAGCAGGAACTTCATGAGTGAAGTGGAGGAGCTTGTCTACTTGCGCTGGGTGAATGCTTGTCTACGACACAAGCTTCACAACTACAACCAGAAAATCACCACTGCCACTGCCATCACCACCACTGATGATGCAAAAGTACCACCACCATCATCAGCCCTGGACTTGAACAAAAGCTCAAGTGGCCCCAGTAAATCTCTGCAACCGGCAAAGGAGCTGATGCTTGAGTACGTAGGTTCTGAACTCATTGCACAGTGCCAGACTTGTAAGGATCATCATCATCATCATCATCATCATCATCATACACCTGAAGGTAAAACTCATGGGGGGCTTGATTCAAGCTCTCCTACAGCATCATCAGAATTGACTGCACTCGAAAGCTCTTCAACATCAGAAGAAACAACATCGTCTCAAAATTTCTCTCAAGGCACTATACTTCTTGATGATCATGACATCGGAGCTCACATGATGATCTCTTCTTCTTCTACTTCTCCACTTTCCTTGAGATCACACCTTCATAGAAAACAAAGCTTCATTCGCCGACTCAAGAATTGGACTGCAAGGTGGCATCTTGAAGCTCATGGATCAAATGTTGTTTCTTCTCCTTCTCCTTCTCCTATGTCTTCTTCTTCTTCTGTTATATCACCATCTGTGTCACAAAGTGAGCAATGGTCCCCTTTCCATTCCGATGCAAAGCAACAACAACACCAACGGCGGCGACGAAGCAGCACTGGGGGATCAAATGCACATGAGCTGCTCCCTGAGGTATCATCATCAGCAGCAGAAATGGGCCGTATGATCCAGAGGAATGCCAGTGATGGGAGCAGCTTCTTGACCACATCTGAAAGTCCTGTGGGTGGCAAGAAGTTTGGCAACTCCAAGTTGAGCTTCAACAACTCTTATACCCCACGAAGAGCAACATCAGATTCTTTTGTTGTAGTACATGATCATGGAGCTGCTTCCCAAGGAGCTGAATCCCATGGGATTTCCCCAAAGTTTGCCATTTCCTCCGCACAGAACAAACCAAATCTTGCACTCAGCCTCAACACAACAACAACAACAATAACAGAGGATGATCCTCCACTGAACGGCATGGCCACCAGCTGCTTCCAGCTCATCACAGCAAAGACTCTGACATCATCACAGACAGGAGGAGGAAAGCTGTTGATCAAAGACAGACACAACATCAATGACACAACAGCAACAGTAATGGCACAGACAGAAAATTTAGAAATCAAAGACACATGATGATGTTGGGTGAAAGCTGAGAAAAGAAGGAACAACAAGTCTGAAAGTCTAAAGCAGACCGAGAAGGTCAGTGGAAGCTCAACCCATCAACCCACACACAAGCAATTGGAGGACATGCACTCCAGAGAACTTGTTGCTTGCAGGGAGCAGTGAAAAAGGTGGCAGTGACTTCAGATACCCATGTCATGATTTTGGTTGTAAGCATGTTTTTCCACACATTTGCTTCTAAGATTTCCCATGTTCAAAATTGTGCCTGGAACCACAACAACCTCTTTAAAAACCATGTATTCACTCATATTGTTCCATCATCCACTTCTTAAGCTTTTTCATGTATTGTGTTTTATACTTGTGTGTGCATCTTTGATTCATGGCAAATACAATTTGTGATTTCAAGCAAACAGGGTTCAAAGGCATAAGAAGAAGAATTTGGGTCTCTGGGATCTTCTTGTGCAGCTTCTGTAATTTTGGGGGTTTTTTTTGCATTTCTTTTCATTTGATTCAATTGCAGGCCTTGTAGAATGGTTTGCCTGAAATCTTGTGTAGATCGATAATCACTGGCACCTGATCACAGGCTAATCTTCTTCTTGGATGTCTGCAGATGACAAATCTGTCGGAGATCGGTTCAAGGGATTATTAGCACTCTAGGAGAAAGGCTCATCAGATTCACGTATGTGCAGAATCCGAGAGAGGGAGCTTGCTTCCTGCACCTACTGGAGCACCTGACCCCTCATGGCAGGTAGTACCTCATGTTGGCACCTGTTGTTACCTCAGAGCTTAATATATGCTTCCTATCTGTATGAAATGCTTGATGATCTTGGCCCGCTCTTGAGAATACCTATTGAACTCACGGGTAAGTACCGTAGCAGCAGGATCAAAAATCCACCTTCACTTGTTCTGTTATCAATTGCAATGGCTTTGCAGACAAGTTTGCAATTGGCACCAATGATGGGTGGGAGGTTGATTGCAATGGGTTTGCAGACAAGTTCACAATCAGCACCGATGATGGGTGGGAGGTGGATTGCAATGGGTTTGCAGACAAGTTCACAATCAGCACCAATG
>Ga0116227_10006814_pt1 | contig 22836 bp, 20 predicted proteins | sample S1TSphgellanicum_FD_89693 | JGI IMG/M metagenome (GOLD analysis project Ga0116227, IMG submission 89693) | Host-associated microbial communities from peat moss isolated from Minnesota, USA - S1T2_Fb - Sphagnum magellanicum MG | ecosystem: Host-associated > Plants > Peat moss > Unclassified...
CGGATCAGCAGCAGGGTCGACTCCTGTGAATAAGTCTAACCTGCAACGCCTCTTGAATTATATGGTCGCTTCTGGGATTCTCAGCTGCAGCAAGAAAGTGCAGGATGATGATCCACAGTCGGAACTGGTCATTGGTGCAGCAGCTGCAGATCATGATTCCGACCATATGCAGTATGGATTAACGGCAGTTTCCAATCTGCTAGTGATAAAGAACAACCCTTCGACTCAAGCACCTATGTTGCTGCTTTAGACTAGTGAAGCAGCGCAGGCTTCCTGGGCACAGCTTCACTGCACCGTTTTTGGTGAACACCCCTGGCGCACAGCACATGGAAAGGTACAAAATTGTGCATGAACTGCAACTGAATATCTTCTGCCGCTTCTAGTTTTCTATCTCAAAATTATCTCATCCTCGATGATCTTCAGATTGGTCAGCTGGTGTAATTGCTAATTTCTAAACTAAACACATGATGAGCACCTACGTGATCTCCATGTCACTGCAGATACTTGATGATCTCCATCACTATACCTACTTGATGATCTCCATTGCTACAGCTACTAGCTAGCTGGCTTGATGATCTCCATCATCAATTGCAGCTACTTGATCATCTCCACCGCTGCAGGTACTAGCATGATCATACATCGCTGCAGCTTCTAGCTAGCATCATGATCATGTGATCTGCATTTAATGTGATGTTGAACCTTGCTAATTGTTTTGTAGAATGTTCGGGAGTATTCGAGGGACAATCCGGAGTTCAATCGGACTGTAAATGCTGCAATGGCTGTTTCTGTGGCTATGCTATCATGTGGTTTGCACAAATACGAAGGGTTCAAACACATCAAGACACTTGTGGATGTCGGTGGCGGTGTGGGCAAAACTCTGGGGGTTTTGGTTTCCTCTTATCCCAAATGCATGGCATCAACTTCGATCAACCTCACGTTGTTGCTGATTCTCCCAACATCCCTGGCATGTACCATGTACACCCACCACGCCCCCCCTAAAACCCTAAACCGTAAACCCTACATCGTTCTTACTGCTCGAGGCAGTTTTTAACTGATACGCAGTGTTTTTCTTCGGTCAATTTTGCAATGTAGCTAACGCCGCGATGATCCACAAGAAGATTCAGCAAATTTAAGTTATAATATAGCTTTTTGGCTACATATAGCCAACTGAAAGAAAAAGGCTGCCAAGAGGACATGAGGGGCTTTTGTGGTGTTGATGATCGGGAGTTGAGCATGTGGGTGGAAACATGTTGGAAAGCATACCAAGTGGTGGTGATGCCATCTTCATCAAGCTACATTCACTCAATAGATCAACAATCAAACCCTTGCGTTCATGAAAGTCTAACCCTTTCCGGCTACAAGAAACATGATTTCTATTGCTCATCAGCTATGGAAAAGTCTGATGAGTGATTCCAACAAAAAGATAATGACTTCACCACAAGTGCACTTGGCTCAAATGATGGACATGATGATGTTGACCCAATTTGAGAGTGGCACGGAAAGAGCAGAACAACAATGGAGGACACTCATCACAGCTGCTGGTTTCTCTAGCATCAACTTCATTGAGCTAATTCCTGAACACTGGCTAATTGAAGTTTCCAACTAGTGCACAGTGACAACCGATTGAGATATACGATTTACTCTTGAGTTCCTATATAAAAGACACACAAATGTTTGCAGTTCTGTAGATGGGGAATGTGAAAAACAAATTAAAAAATTATGCAGTTGAAATAAAAGCAACCACAACATGCAGCAGAAAAATTGTTGGTAGAAAAAAGGCCCTTTCCCTTCAAGTGGGAACTCTATGTTGTTAGTGAAATCAATGAAGGGGAGTGTGGTGGAAGATATAAAACAAGACACATTTCTGAAGCTAAGTATCGAGTTTTTCTGTAAAAGTTGTGGGCTTAAATAGTCAGATGTGTATATTCATTGTGTTAGTCAGTCTGAAAATGTTTACATTGTTTCTGTCAGTTATACGTTCTTCGTTGTGCACTTGAGTCTATAAATCAGAACTATGTAGCATAACAACATGAATAAAACATGTGAGATTGGTGGAGGTGATGACAGACCATAAGGAATGCAATGGTTGGTCTATAAGAAGCATCAAGATTGTGGGTTAATGGATCCATTGGGTGGTGCAAAGTGAAAATCTTGGGAAGTTGAGAGACCTAGTTGGTTGGGAACTCTGGGGATATGAGTTGAGCATTGCACAAGAAATTTGGGGAGTGAGAGCTACAAATGTCCAATGACTTCTTTGTTAGCTTGCTTGGGTATAGACTCTAGGATCAATAAGAGTCTGTTGCAGGAATAGATGGGATACTTGATACCAGAGAAAGACTTTGATAGCCTAAAGGGTGATATCCCGAGAGATCTAATCCACTAGATCAGATAAAAATTGTGTTGTTGTGATCAATCATTTTAGACTAGAGGTTGATAGAATTTATTTTCTGATAGTGGAACCTGTTTGGTGAAGCAATTTCTATATTCTGTCAATTGTGTTTCATACATTCTGGTTCTCTTTGTCTTTCACCTGACCATGACCAATTTAGTTATAGGATCTGTAGAACAATGAACTATTGTGGTAATTGCACAGCCCCTCTCTTTTTGCTACAGAGGATCCAAGGTCCAATGAAATAGATCATTCCTATTATGAGAGCCGTAAATCAGATCCGTGGCCTTTAGATGAGGTTCCAAGACAAAAGTGGCAAATTGCGGTTAAAGTCTACATGCCAATGTTTTGGAGGGAAAATAAAATTGGTTTGATCTACAAAAAAGAGCTAAAAAAGAGAGTTCATGATTTGAAGAAGCAAGATGCAAGTTAGGGTCAAAGGCAGGGTCCAACTCAAGGATTCAATTTGCTTCAAATGAGTCCAAATTGGTTCCTACAAATTTGGACCCTGGACCCCTATCTAAAGTGGGTCTTAGTGTAAGGTAATGTCAGACATTAAGGTCTGGGATGGCAGATTTGTTCATTTTCTTAACCACATTATGTGACGCAATGTTGCAGTGGTGATCAATACTTACGCATAATTGTGGCCAAAAATGTGTGTGTTGAATATGGCCTTTTTTAATAGCATTGAATCTGTCACCACAGACCTTAATGTCATGGAATGGCCTTGTGTAATGGGCAGGGCAGGTCAGAAAAGATATTCATGGATATAAGGTGCCCTCCAATTACACCAGGAAATTTCTCTAAGTGCTTTCTGTACTGTGGAACGAGCCTGGTAAGGCCCATTCCACCCTGGAACGTGACAAGCATGGTATAGAGGGAGCTGTTGTTTCATTGGGTGGGGTGGGCTCTGCCAATGCCTGGGATCTTTGGCTCTAAGATCAGTTTTAAAATTGGTTCCCACAATGAAAATCAACTGGTATCACATTTTATGATAATTGATTGAAGGATCTGACCAGCGATTCTCACTCAAGTGAGAACCCAGTTATTGAGATCAATTTATATTTTTTATTTTTTTTGAAGAATCAGGTTAATTCTAAGGTAGAACCAAAAAACGGTTCTCAGGGCAATAAAGTAAAATCGTGTATCAATGAACGTGTACTAGCCATCAAACATTTTTCAATGTTTCCCTCATTTTTTAACCACAAAGTTTTGTCGCTTTTTTAACTTTGTTATTTCTGGTCCCTTCTTGAGCCGAAGATGCAAAGGTAACTTATGGATTGTCTAAGTTACAGTACAGGCTGTACAAGCACCTTACTAGATTTGGAAGGTTATTGTTTCTGATCTCATCTTTAGCAATTCTTTTTCATATCTTTTTCTTTTATTAATTCTTTTCTTTTATTTTTCTTTTTCTTTAAGTTTTCAAAATTTTCTTTACAAAATGGAGATTCCTTATTATTCTATTTCTGACCATGCATGAAAAAATTCAAAAATGCAAATATAAGATAATATTCCAAAAAAAGAATGATGTCAGCATGATGCAGAGGGAGGAGTTTTAAGAACAAAGCAAAGGAAAGTAGAAAGAAACAAGGATTAAATTTTTTTTTTAAATGGTGGAAAAAAATGGTGAAAAAAAATGGAAAAAAATGATGAAACTTTACGCTAGTGAAGGAAAGGTCTATCTCGTCAACTCATTGTCTAAGTACTTTTCTAAAAGCCTTGTCAGATGTTTATGGGCCTGCAAGATTGCCTATAGAATTGTCATCCAAGAAGATATGTTCAGAAAGACCTCTTTGGACAAGAGGCACTAAACTAATTACCTGGTTTCATTTTTTTCGACTCCTCTAAAGACAAAAGATTTAGTGACCTTTTGTGTTTTTGTGAAGGGAACCTATATGCAACACCTTGATCAAAATACTGAAAACATTAAAGGACAACTTCAAATTCCATTTCAGGGTGAAAAAAGCTAGAATGGTGTAGCAAAAAATTGATTTTTTAAAAATTCAGCTTCCCTTGATCGCATTGGGACATATAGAACCAAAGTTGAAACAATATGAAACCTTGGTCTGGGCCACCCATAAGACATCAATTTTCGATGAATAAACTACGAGCGTTTTACAAATGATTTTTCTATTAAAGTTTTCCTATATTTAATGTTTAAAAAACAAGCCTAGTAAATGAAGTAGTTAGGTTGTAAAACCTATATTGAAATGAAGTGTAGTCAAATTGCTCAATTTATAAATATAGATCTATATGATGTTTTGAATTTCTTTATTAAAGATTTATGCTGCAACCTTCACTCAAAATGATAGACAACTTTGGAATTATTTTATAGATAGCTTAAAATTAGAAATTGACAAAAGTATAACTACTATTAGGAAATTTGTTATTATACCATAAACTTGTAAATTAATGGGTCTTGTACCTTGTAGAGTACCTATGTTCTCACTTTGCTTAAAATTTGTTACAGTAATAATGGTATTACTTAAAGTTGATCGAACATGTGCAATATCGTGCGCTTTTTTTTTTCGCAAGAGTTTCTTTTTAATGTTTCTATTTTTTTGATATCATCAATTGGGTTTTTTGATGATCCATCTTATCTGTTTACTAATAAAAAATGAATTTTGTAAAAAATAATAAAAAATTTATGCAAAATAATCCATTCAATGAGAAAGAAGGCCGCAATTTTTCGTTTTCTAAGTCAAAAAATCCAACATATTATCTTTTCTAAGCCCCCACCTTTGGGCAATTATAGTGTGAGGATAAATGAAGAATATGTGATGATTTGAGAATATATGTATTTTAATTTCTTTTTGCCAACTTCTTCCTCAGTTAGATCTAGAACTATAACGCAAAAAAGAAAGAAAAAAAAATATATTTATAGCACCCTTTAACTTGCCGTGCTTATATGCTAATAATAGCGTGGAATATTAAAATAATGGGTGATCTTTGGTTTGATATTTTGGGCGAAGCCAATTCCCATGGTGTGACGTGACCTCTCTTTTTGTACTGCTAAAGATGCTTAATGTCATTTTGCCACTTAGCATTACCTATGGCCTTTTTTGCCATTGGCAAGTCTCTCAGTGTGGTTAGTACTAGGTGTTTTCGAGTAGTGAAGCTTATACTCATTTACAGTGGTTCATCCTAAGTCCTTAAACCTTTTGGTTTTTTTCCTAGGGTTTTGCTCTCCAAAACAATAATAGAAACCAGTTCGTGCTAGCACACGTTGGTCAAGCCTAATTCTAATCCAAAGCATAAGCAAAGATAAGGTTTGATAGAGGTTCTTTTTTCCCTTTACTGCTGGTGGTCTCCATGTATTGAGTATAACCTAAATTGTCTAAGCAATTGTATGTGCTTGCTACCTACGGCCTCTAAGTTTTGATGGCACATGCCCTTCCAGGGCATGGCATAAATATCTACGATGAAATAAACAAAGCACATGACTTCTAAGAGAAGAATTAGAGAAACTATAGCATTTCATAAAATCAGCAAAGATTCTTCAGTTTTTGAATAGTTGATTAGACCTTTCCAAATTTTTCGACACCTTCCCTCAGCCTACTGGTCTCAGGTTGGCATGTCAAAATCCAGAAGGGTCCAAGGATAGACCTTTCCCTTATACAAATTGAGTGATTTTTGTCTCATTGGATGCACAAACTAAAAGGCTACAAACATTCTATGAGCTTCAGAAGTAAAGGAACAATGGAGAAAACACAGGATGAGGACGAATGATAATTTGCTTCAAAAGTTTTTTTAGTAAGTTTTTCAACACCTTTGGTGTAGTTGTCATTAGGGTTGTTTTTTAAAAATTTTGTGATAAAGCCCACGATTAGTGATCATCCACAAAATTTGCCAAAATTTGGCCATAGCTCATAGAGGAAAGCGGGAAAATTTAAAGAATCCCACTATGTATTGGCAACATGTTGAACCTATTATCTATATATTATGATTTTAGAATTTCTTCCTCAAAATTTGGTGATTTTGGCACATTTCTTTTCACAAAATTCCTTAACACGAGTCGCACTGGACTTTTTCCTTGGTTTCCAAGCAACAAAAATTTGCCAAGAAAGAAAAAATGTTGGTTGTCATCTTCTACAATTGTGCAAACTGAATCTGCGTGATATCAAGTCAATAAACATCTTATTTACTTCAAAACTTAACTTAAATTTTCTTTTGTATTTGCAAGTACCTTAGGAACATAGAGCCTTACTCCTAGCCTCTCCAAAGAATCTTACAGATATGTAAAGTAGGGACAAGGTTGGCTCTAAGCTAAGGGATCAACAAACCGGCAGCTGAGAATTACTTCAAGTTTTTTGTGTTTGGGAAAGTAGGTCAACATGGTGTTCAATTGACCTAGGGCATGGGAATTGAAGCTATTGCCCACAATTTGCATGCCACATATACATGAACAATTTTATTGACCTACCCTTCCCATACACAAAATTCATAAATAGTTCTATCCAATTATTAATGTAGGGCTTCCATTCTAAATAATATAACTTGTCAATGTATGACCTCCATTTTCATTAGAGTAGTTTTTTCAAGGCAACTTTTTGCAATTATTTGACTTGAAAAATCTGATTTGAACATGTGCTTTAATTTCATTTTTAACAAAAAAACCAATGGCCCAAAATTTGCAAGATTTTGAGAGAAAAAAATTGCGAATTACCATATGTGTATGATAGGTTTTGAGTAGGTAATCATGCATATAGAATATATGAATATATATTAAACTTATAATTATGGTTTATAACAAAATTTGGCTGAATTTTCTTGTAAATGATCACTAGCTACATCACAAAATTGCAAAACAAAATACTAGATTCTCCATGCTTAACTTTTAAGGATGAAGTTGTGCTATGTTCAAACCAGTGTTTTTTTTCCATTTGTTCAAGGTATCCAAGTTGGCTACACACATTGGCCCTTGGAGGTAGACTTGGCAACCAATTTGGATTTTTTGTATAAACATTTAGCACCCTAAAATAATTAAATGTCAAAATGTGGCATCCAAGGAAAATTCTACATAGCTAACAATTGTGATACAATTTTTTTTGAAGAATGACAAATTGGCTACAATGTGTTTTTAGGTGTCAGACAACTTGTGAGCCTTTCAGGATCTACATATGTGCAATGGCGAGCATTTCAACATTAATATGAAAAATTTGGCAATCCTTTCAACATCTAGGTACCAACAACAACAATTTACAAAAAACTTGTAGATGTGCAAAACTTTGTACTACCAAAAAGCAATTATTAAGAATTTTTACTTCAAATTTTGAAGGCCTAGGGAGGAATCAAACCCCAATCCTCTTGGATCATGCTCATTGCAACCCAAGTCAATTTTGCAAGAGTAACACATGTTAAAACCTTCCTTGCACTCCCACATTAGCTCAAAAAAATAATCAACAAAATAGAAAGTAATGTGCATATCAAAACAACACAAATCAACAACAAGCCAACATTTGAAGGAACTTAAAGAACATGTAGGTTTAGGTTTACATTTGGCCATCCAAATAACACATCACATTAGTTAGTAAAAATGTAGCTATAATACAAAATTTGTCTTCATTGTTGTTTAATGCCTACATGCAAGTTGCAACTTGAACTCAAAACAATGTGCAAAAACACCTAATGTATTACAACATTGAAACCTATAGAATCATCTCTGCATCCATTACATACCTATGTTTCCTATCTTGCACTCCTTGATAGCATCTCCAAATGGGAAAGTGTGAATATGGAGTATTGATGTTGGGCAAACATTTTGACAACCAAATCAAGATGAATTATGAGCTAATTCCTAAGTTTCGATTTCATGAAGGACAAAGTTGAGAAGCATCACTTGCCTTCCATGCCTCCCAATACCATCACTATAGAAATCTTCACCAATTTGAAGTATTTCAACAGTCAATGTTGTAGCACAACGCTAGAAGTTAAATTGGACCACAACTTGGTCAAAGGATTGCAGTTCATAGGAGCTTCAAGAACATGTTTGCAATTTGACTACATAGTGACCTTGAAAAAGGAAGTTCCTATGTCAAGTTTTTGTTCATTGAATAAGGCTAATACCTTGAAACCTTCAACATCAGCTTCTTTTTCAAAATAATATTGTGCCTTCAACAAGGCTAGATGGGTAGGGAACATATTTTCTACTTCAGAGTTTAGCCAATACTGAGGATATATAATCCTAGTAGCATTCATGAACTCATGGTTGGGAAATCTTCGAGCCAATTCTTCAATGAGGCTAGTAGTTGCAACTAAACACTGTTCTTTCATTCTTTTTGTGGTAGCAACCCAAGCATCACAAGTGCACATAACAAAAAACCATGATGAAGGGCACTTGGAATGAATTTGGTACTGCCAACCTTGGAAGTAAAAAATAGCATATTCAATGTTGGTGGTTGCATCAATCCACCAAGCTATGAGTAGCCCATCAATGCTACAGTTGACTAGATTTGCAAAACCCTTAAACTACATGTCAGTGTATTTCTTCTCTAGATCATAGTAGAATGTATGCAAATTTGTACAACACATCTTCATTGCCCCCAAAAAGTCACACACAAATGTATCATGACTTTAGGAAAAATTAATTAGGTCATCATAGACAACTTCCAACATGGGCATGATGCACATAAAGCCCAAGACAACCTCAACATCAAACAAAAATTCAAGAGTGGGTCTTGTAGTTTCAATCGTTGCAAGGTCATCATTCATTTTTACCACTAGGAATTTGTACTTTGCAAGCACCCTCTTGCCATGAGACAACATAAATATCCACCTAATTTTCATGTTGCACAACAATTTGTTCCCTTTTATTTCTAGCAACTATGCAAGCTTGCATTGTTCCAAATGCCTATTGGGTGAAGAGGAAAAATAGGTGTATGTGGCTTGCAAGAGACCTTCAAGCTTATGCACTAAGGGTTGCATGGAAAATGTTTACATAACTAGGTTTGTCCTATGTGCAACATAATGGACAACAAGTATGAAAGGGGCTGCCTTTTTAGTGATTTGTGTTGTTACACCACTATGAGCACCTATAAACACAACAACCCCATCAAAACCAAAAAAAATCGGCTTGTTGTTGATTTCCTCCATGGTCAAGCCCCCATTAACCATATCAATGATTTTAGTATCACATTGGTCAAGTAATCAGTGGTGCCACCACCAACCAACCTTTTCAAATTCAACAATATGGGTATGTGTTTGAAGCCTTCCACAAGGTATGCATGAATGCTAACCCATGACTGATTATCGATCATTGTCACTTCATCACAACTAACAGCAAAATACATGGTTGCATGAATAACCACTTTAATTGAAGTGAGAACAATGTTATGCATAAATTTTGCAATCTCCTAGCTAGCATTATTGTTCTAGTGTTTTTTTGGAATGTGTGTCACTTTCAAAAACTCAAACAACAATTCATCGCTTCAAAGTTAGTCATAGAACAACCTTGTTTCAAGAGCCAAAAAATTGCAACAAATTGTATAAACTGCATTTTTTTCTCCCCAACCACATCCCCCACAACAACCATGCCAACTATTATGTTTTTTCCCCTACTATAAAAGAGCTGCTCATTCTTTGCATGTTGTGATTCAGCATACATGTAATATTGCCTCATGTTGCAATTTGTTTTTGCAACCTTACATTTGTGCCTCCCAACATGCTTTTGGAGGTTATTAAATTTGGGAACCAAGAGCTTTTCTTTGTTTTTAATTTGTGAACAAACATGACACCTAACCATGTTCAGTTTCTCATTTGCCCCAAACACAACTTCTGCCCATGGAAGTTTTGCTACCCAAAGATTTTAAAGAACTTGGTTAATTTCCCATTCCTTCACCTATTTTTTTTCCTCCATGGGGTTAGTGTTAGAGACATCACCACATATTGCTACAACATTTTTTGCATCAACATCAACTTCAAGTGTAGTGCACTTAAATGCACTACAAACAACAACACCACCACCACCTTCACTTGAAGGTTGAACCTCAATGACACTAACGACATTAGCAAAGAAAAAAACTTGTACCTAAATCCACTTGGCAACTGTAGAAGCACCATGGCATGATTAAATTAAAAGTTGAACTAAATAGATTTGCAAAAACTGAACAAGAGTAAAAGAAACAAGTAGCTTTGACAAACTTGCAAAATTGAAAAAAAGTAGAAAAAAGAAACAATTTCAATAGACTTGCGAAAAATAAAAGCAAATTTGACGAACTTGCAAAAATGGAAGAAAGAAGCATCTACAAATTGAAACACGGTCAAGAAACTATAGTTGTGAACTTATAAGAAGCTCCAAAGTATAAATAAATAAAGAAATGAGCTTGAGACTTACAAAAAGTGAAGACTATTTAGACACAACATTGAAAGTTGATTGTTGCGTGAAACCATTTGGAGATTGCTCTTCCATCATGTTGGTAGCTATAGCTACCAATGGACCTCTCTTGCACAACTCAAGGTCATCACCACCAAGCTAAGCTAAAAAGAAACTTCAACAAGTTGAACTATAAACGAACTTCAACAACAACCATTAATTCTAAAAGAAAATATTTAAAGGCCACAACCCAAACTTTACAAGTGTAAGAGAGAGACAATGACATAAACAAAGAGCTTTGATGCAATGTGAGCCATGAAAAATTGTAGGTGGGTGGAGATGTGGTTACAAGGTGTCAAGCTTCATCATGTGATGTTGGAAGGGTATGGGAGCTTCATCAAATGTGAGTGATCATGCAAAGCAACAAGGAACAACAATTGACGAGTTGTTGCCCCTTCACATCCACTACTTGGCTAATCTTAATCCAAAATCCTAAGATCTTGGCGAAATCAAAGGTTGTTTCTTTTTAAATGTAAGCTAGGCTAGTCATTGGCCCTTTTTCCATGTCATTAATTGACAAAATTTCACCAATAAAAAAAATGATGGCTCAAATGTAACCATAAGCAATGATGAGCAATCCTAGAAATATTGAAGACCACCCAAACCATGCCTTGTGAATATGTGGATGAGATTGCAAACAAAATTTAAAACAACACTTAATCCAAAACAAACAAGGGTGTAAATATCAAACCATGCCTAGTGAAAAATATCGATGAGATTGTAGAAAAAATCCAAAAGAACACTTTCAATCCAATACAAACACGGGTGCAAATATCAATCATCTAATGACACTCCCCTTCAAGCCATGTCATCTAATGACACTCCCCTTCAAGCCATGCCCTTCACCCATGAGTGACTTTTTTATGGTGAATTTTTGCCATGTTGTGAAAAACATTTTGAAAAAAGAATATTCTGTCACAAATTCCTTTTTTTTAAAACATGAAATTTCAAATTCACAAATAATCATCACTCCTACTCACAGCATGGTAGGGTATTGTTTAGATTTTTCTATTTGCATATTTTGAATATTGCCAAATTTGGCTAAATATTCTTATGGATGATTTTCACTTGAGCAACATCAAAAAATTGGAAAAAAACACACTATCTTCAGCATGAATGGCAATGTGTAGGCACCAAGAAATCACCTTCAAGATTTAATGCCCTTAAGGTGTACATCATCTTAAAACAGATCTTGGGTAATGAAAATTTGAAGCTTCTAACAAAAGAATCACAAATTCTAATATTACCACAAAAGTTGAACACCTTGTGGTGGATGCCTTTACTGCATCCTGTGCCCTACACTTATCCACTTATATCCACAGCGTGAAATGCAAAAAATTAATTTACCTATACCCTTACCATGTGAATAGAGCAAATGTTGGTAATTTATGTTTATGGCCTGATCAAATTTTTTTTGCAAAGCCTATGGATCTACCTTATTTGCCTTGGTTTGAACATGGGCACACAAATGGGTCACCTTCTGACATTGGTGAGTTAGGGGTACATAATAATTATGCAGGATTTTCGTGAAAGAACCGGCGGTTTCATGAAAGAACCAGCAAAGAACTGAGTTTTTTTATGGCTAGTTATGTGATCTGTTCCAGATTTGAGTCTGTGATTTTTTGAGAATCATAGTTATGAATCCTAAGAACCACTTGATTGCAGCTGGGGTTCTGTTCATGTTTCTAGTAACTGCCCAACACTGGTTTGAACCTGTGTTGGATGGTTATTTGATTTTTTTTTTGATAACCTATGTTTTCAGTTTTTTGGAAAAAGTTGGAAATCGAAGAACCTGCGGTTCTGGCTTTTGAAAAAGTTGGAATCAAAGAACTCCAGTTCCAGACTTTTAGAAAATTTCCAGAATTGAAAAATCTTGATCTGGGCTTTCATAGGTCAAAAACAAACTGGCAAGGTTCATTAGAAAGCTCTAATATCTAGAACAAAAAATTATGTGATCACATTTCAAAGATATGTGACTAACCGTAACCTAGACCTCTAGACTAGGGCATTTTTTCATGAGTTATAAAAGTGTGCCAGAGTGGGAACATGATGACCTTTTGATATGCCTAAGTGACTATTTATGTAATTTTGATGGAGGAATATGTGGCTTCTCGGGCACTTGTTGACTCCACTTTTGGCAAAGATAAATGACTCAAAATAGCCCAAGGTAATTATTTATTTATTTGTAAAGTTAAGTTCAAGAGGCACCCACCAAAACAAAAAACTAGTGCAAAATATGTGTTGAGATTACTTCCTATTTAGGATGGAGAGCCACTACCTACTACTCTTGAAAACATAGGTTACTAGTCCCTCATATAACTATTTATTAAGTAATCTCGAACCCTATGAATATATTTATGAAAACTAACTACCCCAAATTTGAATGCAAAGCCCCTAAGTTGTTGTTTGGAGAGAAGGATCTAGCTCTTCCAACCACAAAATCTGGGATGAAGCATTAACTAGGTCACTTCAGGAATGTACAATATACAATATATCGCATTCATCTTTGGTTACGGGCAATGGTGTCAATTAAGTCCACAAACACTTGGAGATTCATGAGCCCAACCTTTAGGTCACTAAGTTCATGCAGAATTTCAAGGTTAGTTGTTAATTTGTTTGAATGGAGTTATTGCATTTAAAACTATCATTGGAAAATCCACTATGATTTGTGATTTCTTGGCTTTAGTTTTTGGCAATGGTGCCAATGAAGTCCCCAAGCACTCATATTGATGTGCCTAACCTTCTGATCATTAAGTTTATGAAAAGTTTCAAGTCCAAGGGATACAGGAAGTAGAGCTTTGCATGGCACCAAAACTATTGGTTTGCCATTTCATTACTTTCCACTTTTTGTTGTTTCTTGGTAGATTTGTAAAATTGCAAAATTTCACATTATCTTGTAAGTTAGGTAGAATTTGGATTTCAAAAGAGGTTTTGCTTTGCAAGTCCTTGACAAATGATGGAATTGAGCATTTGCAAACATATATGAGCTTACCTTATGAGATTGTTCCAACAATCCTAATGAAGTTGTCAAAGTTCTTGCATTCAAACAACTAACATTACTACACAAATTGTGTGCTAATTCAAAGAACCAAATAATTATAAAATTGCAAATTTTGTAACTTGGCAAGGTTCTTTAGACTTAAAAACCCATATATATATATATATATATATATATACATGTTTTCTTGTTTCAGAAATAATTGGTCCCATAAGCAACCTTCACTATGGAAATTTGAAAGATCCAAAATCAAACAAATTCTTTGAATCCCAAACAATCCAAAAAACTGGAATTGAAGGTTATAAAAATAATGAAATAATTTGCACAAATTATATTATAACTTCTTTTAAGGGTTTGCATGTTATCAACAGTTTCTCATAAGAAATAAAAACTAGCAAGCTTATATAGACACTGGTCTGGTTTTTATTCCTGATTTTATATGTATGTCTGCATGTCTGCATATTCTGAAGGTGTGGAACTCAATACAAAGCTGCCCAATCTAAAGAACAATATCATAGTAGGGGTCTAGTAGTAACTATTGGAACAATACAAGTATTTGGAGGGTATTGCTTCATACACCAACTAAAAGGGTTGCATTCTGAAGACCCATATTGATAATGATATACATATCAGCGTAACACACATAGGTATATTGATACAACACTACCGTGTCCAATCAAGTGTTGGTTGATCACACATGTATTTGGTGCAATCTATATTTTCACTGATTGAAACCAATGGTGGATGATTCTCAGTCCAGTTCAAAGTAATTGGACCTGCAACCAATTTTCACCAGTTCTCAGACTGGTTCCAAGTAATTGGACTGGCAGTATCAGTGTTACGCTAAAAGCTGTGGTGAAACTTTGGGGGTTCAATTCAGTTCTCCACCAGGCCATGCTGGTTTTTACTCACTATACCCGAAATCCTACAACTCTTTTATTGCCATAAAGCACAGGCAGAAAATTTATAATTTTCTGCGGGGCACATTACTAAGTAGGCTTTTTCCTCAGCAAAAAAAAGGTGTGACATTTCCAAAATCAAAGCAAGTGCTCCTACAGACATCTGGCTTTTCCAAACACCCTGCATCCTTTTTTCAAAATTTCCCATAAATACATGGCAGTATCCACCAGGTGTCATCAGAAAAATTGAGAAAGGATTCTGCTGATGCTCTCCACAGGGCAACACCCTCAGAGGGAGGCATTCTGGAAAAAATAAGCAACCCTTTGGCTCCACCTCAGTTGGGTGCTTATTTTGGGGCCGTCCTGCTCCTCAGGCATTACACTACACATGAATCACTGCCTGGATTTTTCCTTTGTATTTTCAGCTCCCTTAGCTGCCTGAAGAAACCTATTTTCAGCCAGCGGGATCTTCTGCGGTGGAAGGTACCAGCCAGGTTGTACTGGGATCTTCTGACCAGCAGAACATACCAGTCAGCCTGTCACTATTTCTAAAAAGTGAATAAATCCCAGCTCTGCTTTACATAGGAAAAGGACCTAAGTACAGGCCCTTCTCCTATACATAACAAATTGTAGGGCTATAACATTCATAAGACCTTGAGACGTTCACCAGGCTACTTGAGCTATTCATGCACAAGAAACTTCAAGAAAATTAGACAGATTAATATATTGATCAATATGATGTGCCTTGTCCACAAAAAAATCAACCAAGTGTTTAGATCTTAGCCTCCTCCTATCTGCATGTTAACCAATAGACCCACACTGTTTTGTTTCACCCACAAAAAATGGTGCCTACTTCATGTTTGGTACTTATAAGCACAGAGAACATACACCTCTCTCTCCGTCTCCACAGGTCTAACTATTTCATCCTACAAACAGAACTTGTGTAAAACTAACAGCCCCTTCCCCCACCCCCAACAAACCCCTTGTCATTCATAATCTTTACAAATTGAAACCCTGGTGCAGGAGCAACCATGAGTCTTCATGAATCATCAATGCTGCTGGGCCCCTTCATCCCTGTGAGGATTAGGGCACAAATCTTCATCCAATTGGATATCCCACCTGGAGTAGCCCCAGGAAAAAAATGCTGATGCATAGCAATAACTGATAAAATCACTTGAATTGGAAATTGAAAACATTTCTCGGTTTGGTCCAGTGACCCTAGTATATGTTGCTGCTGGAATGGTGGTCGACCAATGAGGGGCTTTCAAAATCCCAGCCACTTGCCCAGGATGATGCCATGTTGCAAGAGCTGCCTGCCCTACTCCGTTTCTGCAAATGTTCCAAGCTTGCTACTCGCTGCATTGATGGTGTGCGCCCCATTTTGTACACTCCAGTACTACTATTGTCCAGTGGTTGCTGCTCCACATATGCTACTGCATCAGCTCCAGAGCCCATCACATATTCACCCACCATACCACCACTCTTCATAATGCCATGTGGTGCATTCATTCGTGCATCACATGTTGCTAGCAGATCTTCAGCCATCTTCACCTACAATGTCAAGTTCCAGTTAATACACAAAGTGCACACACCTAACCAACTATTCAAAAAAAAAATAGAACAATAAACCTAGAATGGTAAAAAAATTTATGAGCACACACTAGGTTGTACAAGGGTGCTTAAGGGATCCTTGGACATATAACTAGCAATATTTTACAACATTGTTTCAACATGCTGGAAGATGATGTGAAAGAGGGAATGCACACACTTTACCTTGGAACGCAATGCCTCAACATTGGATTTAAGGGCACGGTTATCAACAGCAGCTTTGTTAAACTTATGACTTATGTCTGCCAACTGCTTCACCAGTGCTGTGTTCTCAACTCGTAACTGGGCAACCTGCATCTCAAGTTCACTCAAATGTGCTTGTTTCCGTCTGCGTGACCGCCGTGCAGACTCCCTATTGGACAGCATCCTGCACAATTCATCCATAAATTACAATAAATTTTTTTTAAAAATATTATTTTGTTTCAATGTTGTTTTTTTTGAGAAACACCACAGAAAGAGAACAAAGAAAGAAGACCAAAATGATCTACAAAGCAAACATTAATGAATTAAATCCAAGACCCCTTGAATGAAAGTGCAAGTGTGCCATACCTCCTAACCCGTTTTTCATCACTAGGGTTCATGTTTTGGCTAAGCTCAATCTCATGATCATCATCGTCTGAGAACTCTGACCCACTTGTAATGGGTCGGGTTTGGCTTTGTGGCACTGTAGAAGCTGCCTCATATTGTGGCTTTGGAGGCAGTGCTGGAATCCCAAGTGGGTCACCTGACTTTCTCCATGCTGCTTGCAGCGAGAAAAAATTGTCAATGAATTTTTAAAAAATATATTTATTATTCTTAAAATTAAAAAACTCCACCCAAAGTTTGATGATGCTCCTCACATACACACACCACATGTACTAAACCCACAAATGCAAAAAACAACCTTCGCTTAATCTCATGGGAATTACTCACTTCAAACTTGTGCATTTTACTAATGTATTCTGGTTCTAAGACTCAAGTTCCAACTAGTAATGTGTGTGGCCATAGAAATGGAAAAAGCTCCCAAGATGCAGAAATAACCAGAAGTTCTTTTCTGCAAAACAAAACATATTTGATGATTTTACAGGATTTGTTACAAAACAGAAACTCATTAACAGAGACTTACAAGATGCGTCAGTTGCTGAGTGTTGTGCAGTAGACCTCAGCTTTAGTCCACTGCCACTGCTACTGCCGCCACCACCACCTCCTGTTAGTTGCTGATTGTCTCCACACCAACCCCACTTGCTACTGTCAGATTTGTGGGGAAAAATGCGCTCAATAAATAACCAACTCTTAAACACAAGAGATAACCCTAAACCTTGAGCTTTGTCCCCATTTAACTCGCAGTTAAGTCTCTAAATCTTTGGTTGATTACCCACAAAAAAATTCATGAACAAAAAACTCCATTTGCTGCTGTTGTCATATGGAAAAAATCCACAACATGATCACCACCTTGCACACAAAATACCAGCATGGCAAATGCCTTGTGCATTCATCCCTGTTTTCCTCTACCAAACAATCAGTCTTGAAAGCTTTTTGCAGGTTTGAACAGATGAAAAATTTGAGAGGGATTAGGGCACTGACCCGAGTGAGGGCTACAGCAGCACAAGCCAAGTCCAGTTTATACTTGAGGAAATGCTCATACTCTTGTGGGTTGATCATCTGATTGCCTCCATTCACCTCCCCACGTAGACCAGAAAACAAAGGATTCAATGCACCTGTGACCTCAACCTCTTCCGCTACACTGCTGGTGGGTTTCACGTCTTGATCCCCAGCTATGATATGAGAGGCAGTTATGCCAGAGACTTCATCACTCTCAGCAGCAGCATCAGCCACCACTGCTGCCACCACCTCCTCCTTCTCCTCTTCATTATCCTCATAGATTATGGATCTGCTGCCATGTCCTAAGTGAGGCACATTACTGCCTGCTGCCTCATGTGCTTTCAGAAACTCTTGGAAGGCCCACTCTGATGCGCTGCGGTTCATACCCTTGTCAACATCCCCAGAGGAAAGCCCCGCCATCTTCAGAGCATCAGTCTCAGGTACAGCCACACCTCCACCTGCTCCATTATTGTATCCCTCGCCTTGTGGATCGAGCTTCCAGAATGTCCCTAAAATGTCATCAACAGAAGAAATTCTCTCCATCTCTCTCTTTTCCCTTATGTTTTTCTTCCTTTGCTTTTGCTTCTCTTTGCACCCTAATCAGTTTAATTTGGGTATATCTGCAATTGTCACGTCTGCTTTGAGTCTTCCCAATCTACTACTCCTGCATCATCAAAGGTTTGAGCAACAGATGAGGAACCATGAGCAAGCTTTGAAACACAGTTTTTTTTGCTACTTTCCTACATGATTTCAATATTGTAATAATCATCAGATGCCAACTTTACAAAACCCAACAAGTAGGAATCATCATCAAAAGAACTTCCGCAACAAACATGCAAAGCTGTTGGAGATCGATCTGAGGAGTCAAAATGGGTTTTTTTCTAAAGCAAACCCTTAAAACCCAAACCCAAACAAAACTTGAACAAAAGCATGAAACTTTTCTAAGTCCCACAGCAGCAGCAGCAGCTTCCCAAAACACACGAAAGAGCAAATAAGCTTGACGAGATGGAGAAAGTCGAAGTGCAAATTCTCAAAACATAAACCACTACCAAAGGGAAAAAAGCAAACTCCAGACACCAAGAAAGGAAGAAAGCGGTGGGGAAGTTTGAGAGCCCACCCCCCCCCAAAAAAAAAAAAGCACCCACCTTGAGCTTCAGAGGGAGGAAATTCTTTGGATTGCAACAACAACAATGGGACAAATCTCCGCACCAATTCAAGGAAGCAACAACACGCATCAAAGCCGAAGTCTTTGGAAGTAAGGAAAAAAGTCGAGAGCTAGAAACTGATGAGAAGAAAGCTTGAAGATTACTACAACAGGAAGGAAGCTTGAAGATGGATGAGAGGCACGAGAAAGATTAAATACTTTGACGGATGAAATGCCAGGAAGAGATAAAACATGGATGAAAATTTTGATAACAGATGAATGAAAGACATGGAAAGAGATAAATATTGGATGACACTTTGGATAACAGATGGATGAAAGATATGGAAGATATGGAAGACATTAAATTTTTGACAACAGATGGATGAAAGACATGGAAGAGAGAAAAGATAGGATGGAAATGATGGATGAAACGAAAGGAAGAGAGAAGGAATTGGATAAAACTTTTGGATAAAAAGATGGATAAAATGCAACAAGGAAGAGATAAAAGATGAGATGAAACTTTGGACAAAGGATGGATGAAATGAAGCAAAGAGGTGCAAAGATGGATGAAATGAACGAAAGAGCCCAAGAAAGTGCCCAGGAACCGTGGTGACTCGGAAACTTCATCCCTGGCACACCGCAGTTATCACTTACCTACTTACTTTCTGGAAGGTGGTGAGTTTTGTGCGTTTGGGGTGGTGAGTTTTGTGCGTTTATGGCGGTGGGTTTTGTGCAGTTGTGTGCGGTGCTAAGTGTTAATTTATATTGAAAAATTTGGCCCTTTCCCTCCATGACGCGACTTCTTGTTGGTTGCATAGAAATTTTATTCCTAATATTGGCTGCCACTATTTTCCGACTGAAGTAATAGCCCTTCCAAGGAACACCCTACTTATTTATTTTTGTTTGATCTGTTTGCTGTTTTGATTTGGTACCCTTTAATATCTATACCCTACTACTTAGGCTCATTGGGCAGCAAGGTGCCCAACAATCGCCTGATTCTTTTTTTGGTCAGTTATGTTCAGCAGTAAAAATAATGAAAAGCTACTGTGCTCTAAATCTTCATTCACACTTTTGGCATGGTAGGCACACATTTTTCAGAAATTTCGCCAATTTCAAAAAATGATAATTAGTGCCTAACCAGCCTAGGTATTAGGGTATTTTTGTACTACTTGCAAACATTGCTAGTAATTTTGTGTGAGTAAAAACTATTTCCACAAACTTATTTGGTTTTATTTGGAGGAGGGGGGGTGGGAGGTGGGGGGGGGTATTTTGAATTCACATGTTCATCAGGGGTTTATCATTTTACTTATGCAAGTAATGTTCATTGGGCACCCAATTAATAACCAGATGGTTATCGCCATAGATAACTCAGACCCATTTGAATCTAACAGGGTGGGTGTAAATATTGATACTTCTTATTAAAAGTTTTTTGGGAAGGAGCCACTTTGATTTGCCCATCACCATTTTTTTTTGAAACAATGGGCACTCCCCAACAGAAGCAAAGACTTCCCTTTGGCCCTCTTTTAAAAACATGAAAGTTCAACTTTTGCCAAAGCATGTGTGATAAAAGCGTAATGCTATTGGGAACATCTTGGGGAACATAATGGGAACATTGAGAACCTTTTAGAACTTTTTGAGGATCCTTTGGGAGCTTGATGGGAACACAATAGGAACAGAAAAAAAACCACAAAAGAACCCCCCACCCCACCTCCCCAAGACTAAGTTATTTAGAAACGTGTAGGATACTATTGATTAGCTATTGGACACCTTTATCCTTTAGTACAGCCAAAAGAAACAATATCAAAGGCCAAAATTCCAGGAAACCAAACTTGGGTTGGTTAATGATTCAATTCATCAAGTACTGACATGGCTACATACCCTTCTATGCACGACATGGATGGGCTTGGCCAAACCCTGCCCACTCTCTAACTTATTAGTAAAAAGCTCTGCAACAAGGTTCAACTCATCCACTCTCAAACAACGAAGGTGTGATTTGGATATTCTCCTATTCCTTTGATCCTGACACTTTCTTCAAGACTTTAAGGATATGTGAGAATCTAGTTTCAAACAGTTGAAAGGAGAAACCGACCAATTATTTCCGACAATGTAAGTCCGAGATGGCGGCTATAAGTTATCTCCTAGAATTTCATTTGAAAGAATTTGATTTGAATGTGCAATTAATCGATCGTGTGCCAGTAAATCAACTCATATATCACCCAAGTTCCAGAAACATAACTGGTCTTGGTGACTAGTTTCCCATAGATTTTAAGTTGTTTCATTGTTTCCAGTGTTGTGCGGTTCTTTACTTCTATGAAGAACCTCTCATTCCCATTCTAAAAATCAAATTAAAACTGTCTCAGTTCTAGTTCCATATGCAGATAATTCACCTCTCCTATTAATTAGATGCAGTGCCTCCAAAGTTCAATTTTATTCTTTCCAATGAGGCAATTTGATTTGCCCACCACTCAACAAAAATTGAAACTATGGAAGCTCCCCAAAATAGAAGGTTCTATTTTCAAGTATAGAGGTCCTCCCCTTTGGCCCACCAATATAGGTGAAAGGAGGACAACATTTGGCAAGGCATGTGGGTTAAAAGTGAGGTGCTATGGTTTTGGGTCCTTGGGTTGGATGTCCTCCTGGGTTTGCTGTGTACTGGTCTTTTCTGCAATATATTTTTCCATTTGTGTCAAAAAAAGATTTAAAACAAATTGAATTGCTACGGAGAACACATTGGGAACTTGGGGAACTTTTCAGAACCTGATGGGAACCCATTGAGATCTAAAAGGGAACATAGTGGGAACACATTGGCAACCAGGGAAAAATGAAAAAATATCCTTCCCCTCTCCACAAAAATATCCTCCCCCCACTCCCACCAAACTTAAAAGGAAAAAAGCAAGGCACCACGAGTGCATGCTTGGGCCTTCCCACTGGCTGCATGAAATTTTTCTTCCCAAAAGAGTTCATCACCAATTTTGGCCTGGACTACCTAATATCAAACAGAATAAGTCCAACTTTTTTTCTTTTTTTTTGCAATGAGCCAATTTGATTGGCCTATCACAAAAAAAAGTAGAAACTACGGAGGCTCCTTGTGGAAAGATGGAGTGCCTCCCTCTTTGGCCCACCTATATAGGTGAGAAGGGGAGGACTTTGGGCAAAAACATACGGGATTAAAGTGAGGTACTATTGGGAACACCCTTGGGGAATACATTGAGAACCTGATGGGAACCCATTGAGAACTTGAAGGGAACATGTTGGGAACAAAGAAAAAAAGAAAAAAAATCCTCTGGCCCCCTGACCACCCAAAACTTAAAAGAAAAATAACAAGGCACTTTGAGTGCATGCTGAGCCTTCCCATTGGCCTGCATGAAATTTCTATTTCCAAAACTGTTCATCACCATTTTTGGCCTGGGCTAATACCCCCCCATTATAAACTGGGGGTACTAATTTATTTATTCACTTCCAGGTCCGATTTTTCTACTAGTCCCCCAAGATTTTAAGTTGTTTCATTGTTTCGGGTGTTGCGTAGTTCTTTACTTTTATGAAGAACCTCTCATTTCCATTCTAAAAAATAAATTAAAACTTTCTTGGTTCCACTTCCACATGCAAATGGACTGGTGATGATTCACTCGCAGGTCCAGTTCTTCAAATCTTATATATTAATTCACTACGTCACTGATGGAGCTCGGGTTTCAGGCCGACCAGGCCCGGTGCTAATCGGAGGGTGGAATTTCCTGTTCCCAGTCTGTGGGCAAAGCTATTGGAGGAAATTAAGTTACGACATTCTAGCGCGGAACGGAGACCCGGGATAGCCGACGTCAAGAACGGGGTGCCGGGCCGGGTCCGGTC